>Ga0206929_1062_pt1 | contig 28202 bp, 26 predicted proteins | sample Alteio_BWOrgHeat_19_FD_152929 | JGI IMG/M metagenome (GOLD analysis project Ga0206929, IMG submission 152929) | Enriched cells from forest soil in Barre Woods Harvard Forest LTER site, Petersham, Massachusetts, United States -... | ecosystem: Environmental > Terrestrial > Soil > Temperate forest >...
AGCTAAGGCAAGCGTGTAGTTTACTTTTTTCATGATGTATGTTTTATTTTATGGGGAGTTAAAGCTTAGAACAACTTTTCTTCTTCCAGGAAGTGTGTGTTGTAATCACCGGCCAAAAACCTTTTATTCTCCATTAATTTTAAATGGAAAGGTATGGTAGTCTTTATGCCTTCTATCACAAACTCTTCCAACGCACGTTTCATTTTAGCTATTACTTCTTCCCTCGATTGGGCAACGGTAATAAGCTTAGCGATCATTGAATCGTAGTTTGGCGGAATAGAATAACCTGCATACACATGCGTGTCTACACGTATTCCATGGCCACCCGGTACGTGGAAGTTCACTATTCTGCCCGGAGAAGGACGGAATCCGTTTGCAGGATCTTCTGCATTGATACGGCATTCCATTGCATGCATCTGCGGGAAATAGTTCTTACCCGATATTTTAATTCCGGCAGCGATCTTTATCTGCTCAGCAATAAGGTCGTAGTTAATTACTTCTTCCGTTATAGGATGTTCAACCTGTATACGGGTATTCATCTCCATAAAGTAGAAGTTACGGTGCTTGTCAACCAGGAATTCAACGGTACCTACACCTTCGTAGTTAACGGCTTCGCCTGCTTTTATAGCAGCCTCTCCCATTTTTTTACGCAGCTTGTCGGTCATGAACGGAGAAGGAGTTTCTTCTACCAGTTTCTGGTGACGGCGTTGTATCGAGCAATCTCTTTCTGAAAGGTGACATACTCTTCCGTATTGATCACCTGCAATTTGTATTTCAATGTGGCGTGGTTCTTCTAAGAATTTTTCCATATACATGCCATCGTTGCCAAACGAAGCCTTTGCTTCCTGGCGTGCCGATTCCCATGCATGTTCAATTTCTTCTTCTTTCCATATTACACGCATACCCTTACCACCACCACCGGCGGTAGCCTTCATCATTACCGGGTAGCCAATTTTCTTTGCTGTTTTCTTAGCATCAGCAAGGTCTTTCAACAAACCATCGGAACCGGGAACAACAGGCACGCCTGCTTTTTTCATGGTTTCCTTGGCGGTAGATTTGTCACCCATTGCCTCGATCATGGCAGGTGATGCGCCAATGAACTTGATCTTATGTTCTTCGCAAATGTGCGAGAACTTAGCATTCTCTGAAAGGAAACCATAACCCGGATGTATAGCATCGGAGTTGGTAATTTCAGCAGCTGAAATAATATTAGGTATTTGCAGGTACGAATCTTTACTTGGTGGCGGGCCGATACAAACAGCCTCATCAGCAAAGCGAACGTGCAAACTATCTTTATCGGCAGTGGAATAAACGGCAACTGTTTTAATGCCCATTTCTTTGCAGGTGCGTATTACACGCATAGCAATTTCTCCCCTGTTTGCTATAAGTATTTTCTTAAACATCTCTGTACTCTTTTTTGGAGTAACGGTTTTCTCCTTGCGTGTGCCCGAAGAAACCTTAACTATTCTTGCCACAATCAGCTAGGATCTATAAGTAATAAGGTCTGGTCGTATTCTACAGGTGATGCATCGTTGGCAACTACCTTCACTACAGTGCCCGATACTTCTGCTTCAATTTCATTGAACAGTTTCATGGCTTCTATAATGCAAATAATTTTACCTTTTTCTATCTTATCGCCCACATTCACAAATGGTGGCTTATCTGGTCCTGATGAACGGTAGAAGGTACCGATCATAGGAGATTTTATAGTAATGTATTTTGAGTCGTCGGCTTTTGGTGCAGCAGCAGGTGCGGCAGCAACAGGAGCAGCGGCAACCGGTGCAGCTACGGGAGCAGCAACAGGTGCAGGTGCAGCAGCAACCTGAACAGGTGCTTGTTGTACTTCAGTACCGGCTCTTGAGGTTTTAATAACCAGTTTAATATCCTTTGTTTCCAGTTCCACTTCTGAAACGTTTGCTTTGGAAACAAAACGAATTAGTTCTTCTACTTCTTTAATATTCATACAAATTTCGTTTAAGAGTTCTTATGACAAATACAAATATAAAAAATTAGGCAAATCAGCTATTGATTGCCCACTTAACATATACTGCGCCCCATGTAAATCCTCCGCCAAAGGCAGAAAGAATAATGTTATCGCCTTTTTTCAACTTATCCTGGTATTCCCATAAACATAACGGAATAGTACCCGATGTAGTGTTGCCATATTTATGTATGTTCAACATTACTTTGCTATCCGGCAATTCCATTCTGCGTGCAACTGCTTCTATAATACGTTTGTTTGCCTGGTGCGGAACCAACCATGCCACGTCATCGGGCTTAAGGTTGTTGCGTACCATCATCTCTGCCGATACATCTGCCATTTGTTTAACAGCAACTTTAAATACCGCTTGCCCTTCCTGATAAACAAAGTGTTCTTTCTTTTCTACCGATTCAATGCTTGGTGGTTTTACCGAGCCACCCGCTTTCTGGTATAAATGTACACGGCCCGATCCGTCAACCTGGTGTTTAAAATCAAGTATGCCATAACCGTCGGTACTTGGTTCCAGAAGAACAGCACCGGCACCATCGCCAAATATTACACAGGTAGAACGATCAGTATAATCAATAATAGATGACATTTTGTCGACACCTACAACTACCACTTTTTTATGTGCACCGCTTTGTATGAACTGTGCGCCTGTGGTAAGTGCATATATAAAGCCTGAACATGCAGCATTAACATCAAAGCTCCATGCATTTTTTGCACCTACTTTATCACTCACAATATTTGCAGTTGCAGGGAATATGTAATCGGCTGTAACAGTAGCTACTATAAGCAGGTCAATTTCTTCAGCCGATATTCCTCTTTTCTTTAAGAGTTTGTTAACGGCTTCAACAGCCATTACCGATGCACCCTGCTCTTTGCCCTTTAATATTCTTCTTTCTTTTACACCCGTGCGTGATGTTATCCACTCGTCGTTGGTGTCAACCATTTGCGAAAGCTCATGGTTAGTTAATATGTAATCAGGAAGGTAGCCTTCTACAGCGGTTATGGCAGCAGTAATTGGCATTGTTCGTTAAGGATTAAAAGCTTTTTTAATTTTTTCAGCTAAACCTGCTTCAGCCATATTTTTGGTGAGCAGTATCATATTCTTGGTCGCTATTTCATTTGAAATGCCGTGACCAATAACAACCGTAGAGTTGACACCTAAAAATGGTGTGCCTCCGTATATTTCATAATTGAACCGGTCAAAGAACGGATCAGATATTTTTCTTTTCTTCATCAGCTTATAAAAAGCTTCAGCTTCTTTCAGTACCACATTTCCGACAAAGCCTTCACATACTACTACATCAGCTGAGCCTGCATCGAATAAATAACGCGCCTCGATGTTGCCGACGAAGTTTATGTTCTTCATTTCCTTCATCATTTCATGCGCTGCCTGTGCTACAAGGTTACCTTTTTCTTCTTCTTCACCTATGTTCAGCAGGGCTACTTTCGGGTCTTCAATATTATAAACGTATTTGGAGAACATTTTTCCCAATACAGCAAACTGACACAATACTTCAGGCCTGCAATCGGCATTACTGCCTACGTCAAGCAAAATGCCAACGCCACCATCTTCTTTAGGAACAACGGTTGCAATACAAGGGCGTTGAAGCCCTTCAATGGTTTTAACACTATACAGTGCACCAACCATCATAGCGCCTGTGCTGCCATTGCTGGCAAACGCATCAAGGTCTTTACTTTTTAACAGTTGAAAACCAAGCCCGATACTTGAGTTTGGTTTAGCACTTATAGCACGCAAAGGAGATTCAGACATTTCAATTACCTCGGTGGTATGAATAATGTCGAAATTTTCTTCGCTTACGTTGTGCTCTTTCAGCAAGGGAACGATCTTCTCGCGATCGCCAATAAGTACAAGTCTTACGCTGGCAGGTAGCTCGCGGAAAGCAAGTACCGCACCGCCTACAGTAGTTTTAGGGGCATAGTCGCCCCCCATTATATCCAGTCCTATTCGCACCGGTTATTACTTAAACTATTTACAGAAATCATAAGGCCCTGCATTTATGCAGAAACACTCTTTTCTATTGCTTGTTTGCCTTTGTAAAAGCCGCACTCAGGGCATACACGGTGGCTAAGCACAGGAGCGCCGCAATTGGTACATGTGGTTAATGTAGATGCAACTGCTTTATAGTTGGTCCTGCGTTTTCTTCCACGACTTTTTGAGTGTCTTCGTTTAGGATGTGGCATAGTTGTTTGTTTTTAATTTAATTGTTCTGGTTCTTCTTCTTCGTCAGTGCTGGAAGATCGTTTATTGCTGTTTATAATGTACTGTTCCTCACTGCTTTTCTCTACTTCCAGTTTCTTTAATTTCTTTAATACTTCTTCGTTGCATGCACGTTTTCCATCCTTATTTATAGGGTGAATTTTTTGCATGGGCAGCGAAAGTACAACATATTGGTAAACAAATGGCGCAATATCTACGTCTTTTTCTGCATTTGTAAGCGTAATCATTTCATCTTCCTCCTGGTGTTCCCTTCCTTCGCTCTTCACAATCAGCTGACGCTCAAGCTTTGTGCTCATGTTAAAGTCGTCTCCGCAACGGTCGCATGTAACGTTTAAGGTACCCTCTATATTGAAGTGGAACATTATTATAGAAGAGTTCTTGTTAAAAGTGACAACAACCCGCAGATCTGCCTCATGAATATCATCATAATGGTTCTCGCGAAACAGCTCCCCGTCTATAGTAAACAGGAAACTATGTTCACCGTTTTTAAGGGCGGCAAGCGAAATAATGCAGGCAGTATCTTTAATTCTCACTTTTTTTGTAAAAAACGCTGCAAAAGTATGATTTTTTTTTGAATCGGGGGCTAAATTCCTTACAGTAGCTTTTCCAGAAAGAACTGAATGTACTCATCGGCCTTTTTATGGGCGAACATCAGGCGGAAATTGGTCTGTGAGATATAAAACACCTGGTAGGACTTAGGGGTAAGCTTACTGAATATATCTCCATCAGCATTCAGGAACTGGTAATAGTTCTTAGCCTTTTCACGGCTTGTGAATTTTTTCATTACCACCATTAACTGGCTGGTATTCATCGATATTTCGTCAGAAGAAAGGTTATCCTGACTAAAGGTCTTACTATTCATATCGGCCATTTGACCTTTTATGGTACTCATCTTCGATGCCTCTTTTATATCGACTAAAATTACATAAAAGTAAATACTATCAGGGGCCTGGCTATAGGTAACCGATGTGTCTTTTGCTACCACAGCTGTTGTTTTAGGCTTTTTATTTAAATAGTCGAGTATTGATTGAGCTAAGAACTTAACTGAATCTTTCGGGTATTGGATAGTAACCCGGGTAAGTGCTGTTTTATATGCTTCCAGGCCTTGAGTTGAACCAATTGCAATAGCATGTAAATAGGCGAACTTTGGCGTAAGTTCATTTTCAGGGAACAATGAATCGGCTTGCTGGCAGTTGTTCAATACCTGCAAATAGTTCTGAGCATCGTACGACTGAACCGTTGCGGTATACAACCTTGCTATTTCCTGTTTGCTTGCTTCCCTGTCGCTGGCAAATTTGGCAGGGTCCTTTATCAGCTTTGCATATTGTGAATCGGGGTACTTATCCAACAACAGGTTTTTATAATAGTTGGCCCTTTCATCGTTATGGGTTGCTGTATAAATACGGTACAGCTCATAGTATACCAGCAGTTTATATTTATTTTCAGGAAAACGTTTTAATAATTCTTCAAATTCGGCTGACGATTTCCGGTAGTTATGCAGGTACTCCTTATAAATGGCACCCGCATTATAATAGGCATCAATAAGGCTGTCGGTCGATTTTTTCATTTTGGCATCGCTAAGCGGAAGGTTTTTCAGGTAATAAGCAGAGTTGTACTTATCCTTGGTTGAATCCTTTACCACTTTGCCGCCTTTTTTTACAATGCCCTTGTTACTATCGGCTCCTTTACCTGCCGAATCTTGCCCAAGTTTATTGGCATTGGCTACTTTTTTGCTTCTTCGCCAATCATCTTCAAGAGGGCGGTTGCCCCATTTCTGATTAAATTCATTGATACCCTGCTGCAATGCGCTTGGGTTATAAAAATACCATTTGCCATTTGCGCTGGCGGTAGTATTTACATTGCCACTGTTCTGTATATTCTGTGCATCAAGTTCTTTTTGTTTTTTATCGGCTTCGGCCTGTTTTTCTTTATCAATTATACCTGCAATATATTTATCGAGGTCGCTTTTGCTCATTTTAGCTATGCGCTGAACGCTATCCTGAAAAGTAATTATATCAAGGTAGGTAACCAGCTTTTGCAGGTTCTCTTTTTTAGCTACAATAGAATCGCGGCCCCGGTATTTTTTAGGTAAAGAAGTAAGTGTGCTGTCGAAATACCTTTTTGAACGAACATATTCTTCTTTATAGAAATTGAAATTTGCAAGGTCGAGGTACGAAATTGCCTTTTGAAGCGGGTTAGTAGTACTTGCCCTTACTGATTTGTTCAGCAGTGTAATACCCTGCGCTGTGTCGCCTTCCTTCATGGCAATTTTTGCCAATGCGTAATATATCTGGTCGCGCTGATCAATATACTTGGTGGGCTTAAGCATCTTGGTCAGTTCCTTTTTCACCTTTTCATTTTCCTTATCGCCACCCATAAATAGCAATGCCCTGAAAATGGTGGCTTCAAAATCGAGGTCGGGAGTAGGTTTGCTATGCAGGGTTTTGGTAAAGTAATCATATGCTTTTCCATTTTCACTACCCTTTTGGTACAACTGGCCGAGTATAAAATAATAACGGGCCTTGGTTGTTTTGTTCTTTTCTACATCTAAGGCTTTTTTTAACCATTTTATTACATCATCCCATTGGCCGATACGGGTGTAATAGTCAGCAATGGCAGCATATAACTCAGCATCGAGCTTTTTAGGCACTTCGGTGTTCGACTTTAAGTAATCTATCAGTTCTTCTGATTTCGATACGGCACCCATCTGGTCATAGGCACGTATCTGCCATATCATGGCTTCGAAACGCACGGGTGTTTTTTTGTACTCGCGTGCAGTATAATCAAGCTGGTCAAGGCTGGTAATGTATTCGTTCTTATACAAATTGGCCTGTGCCATAAGCAAGTAACAAAACTTGGTATATTTATTGGCATCGGCAATTTCATGGTGGTTTTTATCAGTTATGGTATGGTTCTCGATCATGGTCTGGCACTTTTTTATAGCGCGGTCCATTTGCGGAAATATGGCAGAAACCTCATTAGATTCTGCATATTCATATACAGGTATTATGTCAGAATAATCTTCTTTATGGCTGGCTACAAGTTTGTCTAAACCCTCAAAGTATGATAGCTTACCCCAGAAATAGCCATTATAATGCGTACAGGTAGTATGGAATTTCCTGATGAGCCAGGTGTTTTTTTCGGTAGTACACGATTGCCACAGCGAAACCAGGATGAACAGGCTTAAAAGGCGAAATATTTTTCCGGTCGACACCAATGGCAAAGAGGTTAAGCTATAAATAACTGTTTTTTGTGAAAAATAGTATGCAAAAGTAAGAATTTGGGGCTAAGAATGAGATTGAGGCTCAGATTAAGGGTCAGAGCCTGTAATAACTTACTTTTCTATAACCAGTTTACCACTTGCAATAGCCTCACCTTTTTCTGAAATAATGCGGTACAGATAAATACCGGGTGACTGAGAACTCAAATCGAGGGAATATTCGGTCGAGGATATTGGGTATTGTGAATCGTGAACTTTCTCTCCCAGCATATTGTAAACTTCAATGTTTGCTTTTTGGTTTGTTCCTTGCACCTGGAAATTGAAAATGCCTTTGGAGGGGTTGGGGTAGGTAAGAACCATAGCATTGTTTATAATGTTTGGTGTTTCAGTTGTAATACCACAAGGCTCCCATCTAGCTACAAATGGTAATTCTGCCATACCATTTGGTAAGCCAATATTATTTGGTCCAAACATTACTGTATCCCCTGCATCGCCACCAAAATAGAAATAATTTCCTGAAGGATCTACGGCAATAGAATTTTCATCATCACCGCATCCTGCTACACATGTGCCACAGAGATATTTTCCCGAAGTATCAAATTCTGCAACAAAGGAAACTCCATCTGTTATAGAATAATTATATGTTTTAGATAAAGTACTGTTACCAAATTCCACATTAATTCCATTACAGCATCCTCCTCCAAATGCGCTTATCGAGACATGCCCCATTGTATCAAGTGCCATTGCACCAATTTGCCAAGGATTGAGATCTAGTATGTTAGATTGTTTAGCCCAGACTAGATTCCCTGAGGAGTCATACTTTATTATAAAAAGATCACCAAGTGGATAAGTATTATGTGATATTAAGGTTTCTTTTGCAAATACTAATGTATCCTCAAAATCACCTGCTATATATGAATTTCCATACTTATCAACTTGCATAGCAGCCGGATTGATTAGACATGCTGCACTTGGAGCCTTCGACTGTTTTACCCATAATAAATTACCTGTTGGATTATATTTAATAATAAAAACGTCAGTTGCCACTGATTTTATTGTCTGTGCTCCAAATTGGGCAGTATCTGAAAAGAAGCCGGACATATAAATATTTCCATTACCATCTGTGCCAAGCCCAATACCATCCGACCCATTAGTATTTCCGATTGATTGTCTTACCCAAATGAGATTCCCCAGTGAGTCATATTTAGCAAGAAAGATTTCTGTATATCCATTACTTATGAGTGTGCTAGAGCCAAAAGAACAAGTGTCATGAAAAGAGCCGCACATATATACATTACCTATATTATCGGTTGCTACTGAATTTGCCCAGCCTAAACATGACTTTGAGGGGTGCACAGATTGTTTTGCCCATTTTACATTTCCTTTTGAATCGTACTTAGTAAGAAAGCAGGTTTGAGCTGCTTTGTCAACTAACATAGTAGAGCCAAATATTGCAGTGTCTTCAAAAATTCCGCATGAATAAACATTATTTAAGATATCGGTACATATTGTGGTACCGGCACCAGGATAGCCAACTCCACTTGTTGTACTTATTGAATTGCATTGATTAACCCATAATGCATTTCCGTTTATATCGTACTTAACAACGCAAAATGCACCGTATTTACTGTATACTAAAGTTGAACCAAAATAGGTCGTATCGAAACTTCCACAAGTAAAGATAGCATTGCCTTTTTTGTCGGTAGTCACACAAAAGCCCTCAGAACCTGCTGATGAATCTCTCTTGAATGTTTCTTGCCTGCCCCATTTCCATGATTGCCCGAGCGAAATTGAAAAAGTAAATACTAAACAAGAAAATACAAGTAGTAGTTTTTTCATGGGGAGTGATTTGTATTATCAAATATAAGAAAAATAGGTAAAAGGTGGGCGGATGGTAAGATTGCTTCGTATCTCGCAATGACGAACCGATATAGCCGCGTTAGGGATAGTAGCGTAAAGCCCACAGAGCAGCGAGGACTTGCAGCGTATAGCCCGACCCGTAGGGGAACGCTCAAAATAAAATAATGAATATCGAACAAGGAATTCTGAATGTCGAAGTAAAGGGAAACCTACAAAGGAATATTGCCATGCTTCTTGCGAGGCAAAGTATCTACCTTATTCTTAAGCATTTCAAACGCCTTAATAAGTTTTATGCGGGTATCTTCAGGTAAAATAACCTCATCAACATATCCGCGCTCAGCTGCCCTATACGGATTAGCAAAGTGCTCAATATATTCCTGTTCTTTTTCTTTCAGCTTTTGAGCAGGGTCTTTAGACTCGGTAATTTCTTTTTTAAATATAATTTCAGCAGCACCCTTGGCACCCATAACAGCAATCTCAGCACTTGGCCATGCGTAGTTCATATCAGCGCCAATATGCTTTGAGTTCATTACATCATACGCTCCGCCATATGCTTTGCGGGTAATGACCGTAATACGTGGTACAGTAGCTTCGCAAAAAGCATAAAGCAATTTTGCACCGTTCGATATAATACCGTTCCACTCCTGGTCGGTACCCGGCAAAAAGCCCGGCACATCTTCAAACACAAGCAATGGAATATTGAATGCATCGCAGAAACGGACAAAACGTGCAGCCTTTCCTGACGATTTAATATCTAACACACCGGCAAGGAATGCAGGCTGGTTAGCCACAATGCCAATACTTCTTCCGCCAAGGCGTGCAAAGCCCACTAAAATATTTTCGGCATAGTTCTTATGCACCTCAAGGAATGAATCGGCATCAACTACTTCGGTAATTACCTCGCGCATATCGTATGGCTGGTTGGCGCTATCAGGTACAATGTTGTTCAAGCCTTTGCGTTTTTCATCACCAGCTTCGTATGGAAGAGAAGGCGCATCTTCTTCACAGTTCTGCGGCATATAGCTGAGTAACTGCTTGATATAGGTAAGGCACTCAACACCATTAGCGCAACTGAAATGCGCCACACCCGATTTTGATGAGTGTGTAGAGGCACCGCCTAATTCTTCTGAGGTAACTTCTTCGTGTGTTACCGTTTTAACCACGTTAGGGCCGGTAACGAACATGTATGATGTATTTTCAACCATCAATATAAAATCGGTAATAGCAGGCGAGTAAACAGCGCCACCTGCGCAGGGGCCCATAACGGCTGATATTTGAGGTATTACACCCGATGCACGTGTGTTGCGGTAAAATATATCGGCATAGCCACCCAGTGATACAACACCTTCCTGTATGCGTGCTCCGCCGGAGTCGTTAAGGCCTACAACCGGTGCGCCATTTTGCATAGCGAGGTCCATAATGCGGCAAATTTTTTCAGCATGCGATTCTGATAATGAGCCACCGAAAACGGTAAAGTCCTGGGCGAAAACATATACCAATCGTCCGTTTACTTTTCCGAAACCGGTAATAACACCATCGCCTAAATATTTTTCACGCTCCATACCAAATTCGGTAGAACGGTGTGTAACAAACATTCCTATTTCTTCAAAGGTGCCTTCGTCCATAAAAATGCCAATGCGCTCACGTGCTGTGAGCTTGCCTTTTTTATGCTGAGAATCTATACGTGCCTGCCCGCCACCTAATTTGGAGAGGGCAATTTTTTCATTCAGTTCATCTATCTTTTTACTCATGCTATCGGTTTTGAAGACTTGCAAAGTTAAAAGGAGAAATGAATTGAGGAAGCACCCAACCAAATTAACCCAAGATCACTCTATATTGATGTAAATATTTTGTAGATTTCGGAATTATTTGAAACCCCATTAGCAGATATATATGAAAACCCTGACACATAAATTAGTACAAAAGACATTGATTGCAGCTACATGCCTCCTGGTATTCAGCACCACATCTTTTTCTCAAGGCACAGTAAGCCCTACCAAATCGGATACCATAATGGGTATACCTTATTTTATTAAAATAGGTGAGGGTACGGGTGGAGTGAAACTAGGCAGTTCGACTATTGATGATGTGCAGAAAATATTCGGCGAAGGAAAAATAAAAACGGAGACATCAAAACGTATGGGTAAAACCTATACCGAAAAAACTATAAACTATAAAAAGAAGGGCCTGAAATTTTTCGCCTTGAATGATAACAGTTCGATCATTTACTGTATTGAAGTTTCCATGGCAAACGCACGTACCGAGAAAGATATTCTGGTTGGTGTAAGCACACAGGACGATGTGTTGAAAGCATATGGCGAACCATCGTACCGTTCACCGGGCAGCCTGGAATATGATGGCATGGGTGTTGTTTTCGAATTCAATAATGGCAAAGTATCAAGCGTACTATTGAGCCAGAAAAAATAAAGCACAGGTTGCCAATGCAAGCAGTTTCTGTTTCTCCTGTTATTGATGAAAGCTGGAAGGCCGCACTGGGTGATGAATTTACAAAACCTTATTTCGCAAGCTTAAAACAATTCCTGGTTGAGGAACGTGCAAAACATACGGTATATCCTCCCGGTAAATTAATATTCTCTGCATTTAACCATACCCATTTTGATAATGTAGAGGTTGTGATACTGGGTCAGGATCCGTACCATGGGGCAGGGCAGGCAAACGGCCTTTGTTTTTCAGTAAGCGACGGAGTTAAAATGCCACCATCATTAGTTAATATTTTTAAAGAAATACAAAGTGACCTGGGCTTACCTTTTCCAATAACGGGGAACCTTGAACGCTGGGCCGACCAGGGTGTGTTGTTGCTCAATGCCATACTTACGGTACGTGCCAATGAACCGGGGTCGCACCAGGGCAAGGGCTGGGAAACATTTACCGATTGTGTTATACAGCATATATCGAAAGAAAAAGAAGGAGTAGTGTTTTTATTGTGGGGCAGGTATGCACAGGCAAAAGAGAAGATGATAGATGCCGGCAAGCATCATATTTTGAAGGCTCCGCACCCTTCGCCATTTTCGGTACATACGGGATTTTACGGCTGCAAGCATTTTTCGAAAGCAAATGAATTGCTTAGGGCTCAGGGTAAAAAGGAAATTGACTGGAGTTAATATAGGATTAAAAATCATTTAAAATCTGTTCAGTGGTAATAATCCTTGTTGTTAATCGTTTTACATCATTAAAATGGTGATTAGTGCCTTTGATCTCTTCCACTGCTCTAATAAACTCTGAGATTTCTGAGTCATCTTTTATTATAATATAAGAGATGTCATTTGGTTCAAAACCTAAAGAAAGTTTTGAGAGCTTAGCATTTTGCATTTCTTTCTTTTCAACTGTATCATATAAATTAGGAGGTAAGAATTGCAAGGCATCTTTCCGATTTGGAATTAATCTCCATTCGCGTTCATCAGAGAACCTATAGTTGAGAATCGTTTTGCCATTTCTTGTAAGATCACCTTCATAATTTTTCATGTACCTTAATAAATCGATAATTGCGGCGTCCGTTTCGTTATAATCTGTGTCCTCTTTCCCTGAAAGTAATGCTATTGCTGCATTCTTAAAGTCTTGGGCAAGCGTTGAAGTATTTGCAATATATAATACAGGGTTTAACCCTTTAGCTTTAGCCCATTCTTTTTTTAATCCAATTCCATACATACCATAATTTGTAATATGGTTCTTTATTTCAGAAAGGGGAATATCACAAAAACTAACCATAGGAAAAGCAGCATTAAACATTGCTGTTGGTGTATTAATTTGCTCTAAACAGTACTTGAACTTAAATTCGTGTTTTAGGATGCCCAGTAGAGAGTCTTTTTCTTTTGTTAAATGAACTAATGAATTTGAACTTAACCCCATGGTGCAGAATAATTTAGTTTGTCAAATTTAGCATTAATTATAGTCTTATTAGGGTGTTGTTTTAGCTTGTTTTAAAGTTATAGTTTGCTAGGCTTTATTTAGTATATTAGACAGCGGAAACTCAATTGATAATTTCAATGGAAAGGAAATATATAACTAAGAAAGATTTTTACGCAAGTGAAGGCTATCTTAAAATAAGAGATGAAATAAATCTTTCTATAAGGCTAATAAAACGATTAATCGATTTTAACGAAAAATGTAAAGAGGAGATTGCTAAATTTCATGGTATACCCTCCTATGCAATTGATAATAAATTAAATCAATTCGATTACTATACTAAAGTACTGAAATGTATATGTTACGGATGTTATTCTTTATATAATGTGTATGAAACAAGTACTTATATGAGCCACGAGGTGATTCATTCTACCATATATGAAACATATGACGATCAAAAGAAGCACCTGACCTTCTCTTCAATTGTTATGATTACCGGAATGTTAGAATTTAACAGGAATGAATTTGAAAGTGTTATAGATAGGAAAAACTATTTTGAGAACTTAGCTAGCAAATATCATACGCTTGTTGATCAATATAAGCTTCTGTTGGAATTTAGAAATACTGTACATTCCAATACAATTTGGAAACCAAAGAATAATAAGAAGGAACTTGTTTATCGACTAAGAACCGGAGAAATAACTATAAAAAGAGGAGAATCTTTTCAGTTTGATTATTTAACGCTATATAAGATTATAAAGGACTCCATAGAGCTTCATTTATTAATAGCCAAAGATAGTGAGATGGCACAAATAATTAAAACGCCTTATGTTAGTAATGGTCAGCCAATTGTTGCTATAAAAACGGGTTTAAGTTCTGAAGATTGGGATAGAATTCTAAATGAGGCCCCAAAAAATAATATTGATGACAATGTATAGGAACTTCTATTAGTTATACATTTGTAACTTCAAATGGTTTCAGTGAAGCAAGTAATATCAATACTTTTATTATCGGCCTTTATAACGGTAAACTTCAGTAAGGTTTTAATTGTTGTTCATTACGAATTGAACAAAAAGCAATTGACCGAGCAGTTTTGCGTGAACAAAGACAAGCCAGAAATGCACTGCTGTGCAAAATGTTTGCTGAAAAAGAAACTAGCCGAAGATGAAGCCGCACAAAAATCGCCTGCCTTACCTGATGTAAAAAACGATATTCAGTTATTTGGTTCTCCAATAGCAATTCATATTTATAATAATAACGGTAAGGGTACAACTCTAATGTATTCTTACACAGGTTTAATTCTATTGTCAGGCGGCTCTGCCGTTTTCCATCCACCTTGTGCGTAGTTTATTATTGAAGTAATTTTCGAAATAAACAATAACCATAATAAATTTGAATATGAAAAAGATCATAGGCATGCTTGCATGTATGCTTCTATTATATAGTATACCCGGCTATTCGCAATGTGCATGTTGCAGTTCGGTAGGCTGCGGCGATAACTCGGGTGGTGGTTCTTCATTAGTGAAGAAGAATAAACTGCTTTTTAGTTTTGTAACCCGCTATAGCAGTTTTACCCCACTAAGTGAAAAGGCTTTGGTGAATGATGCTAATGCCGATACATTATTTCCGGTGTATAATAAATCGTACCAGGAGACCTATACCTTCAGCCTTACGTATGGTATAACCAACCGCTTGAATGCAACGGTAACGCTTCCGTATAGTTCAATTAATAACATACAAACGGCTCTGCCCGGTTCAGCACAGACTGATGTATTAGGTACATCGCAGGGTATAAGTAATATTAAAACAAGCCTGCAGTTTGTGTTGTTGCAAAAACAAATGTGTAACGGATGGGAAGTGATACCAACCCTTGGTATTATTGCTCCAACCGGAATACATAATAATGTAGCAAAGGATGGAACTTTTTTCGACGACCAGTTTCAACCCGGTGCAAACGCGTGGGTGCCTGTTGTGGGCGCAAGTGCCGATAAAATGTTCGGTAAACTTACTATCAAGGCTATTTACACTTATGTGTTCCAGAATACTGACCCGCAAGGAAATGTAGATGCTGCATTATGGAATTCCGATGTATCGGTTTATTTTCCGCTGTTGAAATCGAAGGGCGCAAAACCAGCATGCGCCGATAGTTCCAAAATGGCTTCTTGCTGCTCGACCGATGCAGGTAAGTTTGTGTTAAGCGGATTTACGGGTATACAGGCCGAACATGTCGGGCAGGATGTTGTAGCAATGAGTGACGGCACCAAACAATTGAACCCGAATATTGGCGCTTTCCGCATGTATGGTTCTGTAGGTGTGGTCGCTAATATTAACCGTAAGTTCTTTATTCCTGTTTCCATTGCTGTTCCTTTTTATCAAAAAGAGAATGGCTACCAGGTAAGTTTAAACTACCGGTTGAATGTCGGTTTGTCCTTTTTTATAATGTAAATAAAATAGAGCCCTGGGGTGAAAGCAATTTTACTTCAGGGCTTTCTTCGTTAGTTTGCGAATCTCATTATTGTTTTGGTCGGCAATGTAAATATTGCCTGCTGAATCAATAGCTATACCATAAGGGGAATTCAATTCAGCATTTTTTGCATCACCGCCATTGCCCTTGTGGCCTGCTTTTCCATCACCCGTTATAGTTGAAATAATGCCCTGCGCGTTTATCATGCGCACACAATTGTTGCCACTATCTACTATATATATATTGCCATCGGCATCTACTTTTATTCCAATGGGCGCGTTCAGTTCTGCTTGCGTTGCGCTGCCACCATCACCTGCATAGCTGCTTTTTCCATCTCCTGCAATAGTAGAGATAGTGCCTGTGGCACCTATTTTGCGTATGCAGTTATTATTCTGGTCTGATACATATATATTACCTGCTGCATCCACATCAATCCCCGCCGGAAAATTCAGTGTTGCCTTTGTAGCAGGTCCACCATCGCCCGTATAACCACGTTCACCATTTCCAGCAATAGTTGAAATTATGCCCTTGCTATTTATTTTACGAATGCGCTGGTTAGCATAATCGGCTATATACATATTACCTTTTGTATCAATAGTAACATCATAAGGGAAATCCATAGTGGCAGATGTAGCCGGCCCTCCATCGCCTGAGAAACCTTTTTGTCCATTTCCTGCAACGGTTGTAATAATACCCTTGGTATCTATCTTCCTGATGCAATGATTACCCAGATCAGTTATATATAAATTGCCCTGTGCATCGGTAAACAAACCCGATGGTGCACTTATCATTGCTGCCTCCGAAGGACTGCCATCGCCCTTATACCCCTTGTTGCCATTACCGGCTATTATTGAAATAATTCCCTGGTTGTTTGTTTTATGTATGCGGTGCACTTCTTTATCGGCGCTATATATATTACCTGCTTTATCAACTGCAACGCCCGAAGGGTAAAATAATTCTGCGGCGGTGGCCGGCCCATTGTTTCCGAAATAATTTTGCGCCCCGTTTCCGGCAATAGTAGAAATGGTGCCTTTGGCACTTATTTTACGTATGCGGTGGTTGCCATAATCTGATACATAAATATTACCTGAAGCATCTATACAAACTATGCAGGGTGTTATCAGTTCAGCATTTGTTGCAGTTCCTCCGTCCCCACTATAGCCGGGTTTTCCATTTCCTGCAATTGTAGAAATAATGCCACTTGCATCTACTTTACGTACACGGTTATTTCCCCAATCGGCTATATAAATGTTGCCGGCTTTGTCGATTGCCGCACATGCCGGCCTACTCAGTTCTGCATCTGTAGCTAGCTTTTCATCGCCCGAAAATCCTTGCTTACCATTACCAGCTATGGTAGTAATTATTCCACTGGCAACTTTCCGTATGCAGTTATTCCCTTCATCTGCAATGTATACGTTACCCAAGGCATCTGTACAAACACTATTAGGATAGTTTAATGTTGCCGTGGTTGCAGTGCCCTTGTCACCCGAATAACCAGTTGCACCTGTCCCCGCAAAAATCGAAATAATGCCTTTGCTGTTTACCTTACGTATGCAATTATTATTTGCATCGGCTATGTACACATTGCCCGAATCATCTACTGCAATACCTGTAGGGTGCTTAAATGTTGCATCGGTTGCGGGGTCGCCATTGCCCGAGTTGCCTATCTTTCCATTGCCTGCAATAGTAACAACGCTTCCATCGGTATTCAGTTTGCGTATGCGGTTATTGGTTTTATCGGCTATGTAAATAGCGCCTTTTTTATCTATAGCAATAGCTGTCGGGTAATTAAGTTCATCGATCACATCATCATCGTCAAGCGGAAAGTCATCGCTACGCCCACCTATAATAGTTGTTATTATTCCCTTTGTATTTATCTTTCGAATGCAGTCGGTGTTTATTCCATCATCGGCTATATATATGTTGCCGGCGCTGTCAATGGCAATTCCGCAAGGTGAAGTAAGCTCTGCATCAGCAGAAGGGCCTCCGTCGCCACCATGCCCATTCATGCCACTGCCAACTACAGTAGAGATTGTATAGGTCTGAGCTTGTAAGGTATACGAACATGCTAATAAAGCAATCACTATATATATATGTAGTTTCAGGCTTTTCATATGTATATCAAAAATAGGTAAAATGCGTTAATCCTTTTGGCAATTACATGGTCATAGAATAAACGGGTCTGCCCTTTTTTGACTATATTTGTATAAGTAGGTAAATGTAAAACCCTGATGTATATGAAACGTTTATTTTTCTTCTCTTTTATATGTTCGCTGTTTATATCTGTTGCCACAAGAGCACAGAGCAATGCACAGAACGGTACCGCAGTAAGTGTTAGTATTAGCGGCAGTGTAGTGTCGGCTGATACAACAGTGCTGAAAAGAGCAGTAAGCGCTTCCGATACATCTGTTGTGTTCCTTACCAGTGAAGGCGATAAATATTATTTGCTCGCCGATAAAAAGAAGATGGCTGTGTTTCAGAAACTGGTTACGCACCGTAAGAGCCCTATGAAGATTTCGGGCTTCTCTGAGGAGATCAACCGTTCTCAATACATCATCGTCGAGAGCTTTATTTTTCTCTAGGCTTTTCGTCATTGCGAGGCACGAAGCAACCGCGTAGCGCTCACGAATTCATTAATCAAATAATTATATGGTATGAGTAATCTTACCATCTAACGTCTTTCATTTTTAATCCGTAATTGCTAATTCGTAATTATTTTGGGCGTTCCCCTACGGGTCGGGCTTTACGCTACAACTCCGCGCTGCGCTTGCGGGGTTTTCGCTGCAATCCCTAACGCAAATACAAGAACTAGGTAAAAGGTGGGCGCGGGTTAGCTGCTAGTGATGCGAGTATAGGAAATACAGGCAAGCAGGGCGCAAAAGCCGCCCCGCCAAAATTAAGTGATGATAAATATTAGTTTTCCACAAAAGCCAAAAATGAGCAGAAAGCAAAAAAGTGGCGTAAAAACAGGTGTTTGCGGGCTGATTGCCCATTGTTAAAAGGTTTTAGCTGTCGTTTATTTGCCCAAATAAAAAGCCCCGAGAATGGCTCTGACAGGGCTTTATTACGTTGAGTTATTAACAAAACACCCCATTTTTCAACATTTTTTCAAAAAAAAGTCAATAAATGTGGCTATTCATAAGGAATTAGTATATATTCGTGATAATTAATTAACCGTATTAACCTTTTAAAACCAAATCAAATGAACAAAGCAGAATTAGTAGACGCAATTGCTTCAGAAGCAAAGTTATCTAAAGTTGCAGCAGAAAAAGCTCTCGATGCATTCGTAAACCAAACAACCAAAGCTCTTAAGGGTGGCCAACGTGTTGCTCTTGTAGGTTTCGGTTCTTTCTCAGTTGCAAAACGTGCAGCTCGTAACGGACGCAATCCACAAACAGGAAAGGCCATCAAGATTGCTGCTAAAAAAGTAGCAAAATTCAAAGCTGGTGCTGACCTTGCTGCGAAAGTAAATAAATAGTCTACTATTTTACTTACACAAAAAAAGCCTTCCCGATTAGTCGGGAGGGCTTTTTTGCTTTATATAATCATGTCATGCTGAGCTTGTCGAAGCATATTCCACTTATAAATAGAACGCAGATACCGCAGATCGTTTATGATGTTATTATGGTTCGTCATTGCGAGGTACGAAGCAATCTTACCATATTGTGGTATTGCCTAACGCGAAAAACACAGTACAGAAAAAGTCGTAACTTTATAGTATGAACAACTGGGTTACCATAGCAACATTCAATTATGCACACCAGGCTGCATTGCTGAAAGGCAGAATAGAGTCGGAGGGGCTTTTGTGCAATATAAAAGATGAGCTGATAGTTAACACTAACCCTTTATATTCAAATGCAATTGGCGGAGTAAAAGTGCAGGTGAGAGATTGCGATGTGCAGAATGTTATTCCTTTGTTGCAAGAACTTGGTTATAATGTTGAAGCCGATGCAAGCTTTGAAAAGCTTGTAACAAAAGTAGTGCGCTTCACACAAAAAATACCTGTTATAAATAAGTACCCGCTCGAAAGGCGTTACACCTTGCTTATGCTGGCAGCATCACTTTTTTTAGCTGCTATACTTGTGGTGGTATATTATAGTAGTAAGTAAGCGGTTTATTTTTTAAGGAGTTCTGCCAATACCTTTTGCCCATTTTCATTTTCAGGATTTAGCTCAACTGATTTCTTATACATATTTATGGCTTCTTCTTTTCGATTGAACTTTAGGAGAGCTTCCCCATAACTGTCATATGCATTCCAACTCTCAGGATTTAATGAAGTATTCAATCTGAATATTTCCAGTGCTTTTATACTGTCGCCACGAGCCAAAAGGTCATATCCCCATAAATTCAGGCTGTTTTCGGAATGCTGGTCCTGCACAGTTTCACATAATGAAAGAATTGCATAGTTCAAATCACGTTGTAGTACAATATTTTTCAGTGTATCTGAAAGAGTCTCTGCATAAGATTTTGCAATAGTTGCAACAACTAAACCAGGGTTTTCATTCCATATATAGTGCCCGCAACCGGATGCAATAATTGAAATGCTTTTAGGGTGTTCGGCAACAAAATCTCTATGGCACTCCTTCCAGTAATTCGCCATGCTGGTATCGTCAAAGAATGAAATTCCATCAACCATATCAACGACCGGAATATCTTTAGGAATAGATATTTTGCTCATAATTTTAGCAGTTTGGCTGATATTGGTTGCCAGATAATAAAACCCGGGATTGCTTTTTTTGAGAGTTTTTGTTTCCTCTTCATGTTCTTTTACATCCTGGTCGGCGTATCTGTTTTCAAAGTTGTGCATTACGTCAATAAGTACAATAGTTTGTACGCGATCGGGATGCTTATTACTATAAAGCGTAGTAAAGTAACCACCGTAGGAATGTGAGACAAGCATTATTTTCTTGTCATATCCTAATTTCTCCAATCCAACTTCTAGGTCCTCAAGTCCACTTATTATACCGTGTTTGGAAGGGTCGGTATTTATGGTATCAAGTGTACTATTGCCGAAGCCTGCTCTGTCATATGTTATCAATGTTGCTTCCGTAATATCTGCAATTGGTTTTAAAATCGGTTGCCAAACCGACCCATCATCTCCTGCTCCGGACTCAAAAAGTACAGGTATTCCTCGACCCTTAATAATGTGGAAATGTATTTTGTGATTGCCAATTTGCAGTAAAGTATCAATTGTTTGACAATTACTTTGTTGAGCCAAAACTAACATGGTAAAGGCTATAATGCTTTGGCGGATCTTCATTGCAATTTTTTTTATTGAGAATTCTTTCTCAAAAGTAGAATAATAAAGGGATTGGGGGCTGATGTACCTTTCTCTCTTTAAGGTGACTGCTTAAGAAATGTCTGTCTTTTTTTTTGCGAATAAATATTAGTGATGAATTTTCGTTGAGGCTACAATAGCTTATCTAAACAAGGTTTTGAGGGGCGGGTATTTTCACCTGTCTCTAAAATTCACTATTCCGATTCTAGGTTTTAGGTTTGATTTTTCGGCATTCAACGAAAATTAATAAAAGCACTATTGGGCATACCTAGTTTTGCTATTGAATTAATTAATACTAAAACCCTTTAAAAATATGAAATCATGAAAACTAATCTATTAAACTCTACAAAAATTGGCTTAATTCTGTTGGCTGCAACATTGGCCAACAGTTTTGCCGAAGGCGCAACTTACACAGCTGTAGCTTCAGGTAACTGGAGCAGTTCTGCAACATGGGGCGGCACTGCGCCTGCATTTAAATTAGGTGCGATTGATCAGGTTACTATTGGCGCCGGGTTAACTGTGACCATGGATAGTACCGTTGTAATGAATGGCCTATTAACCCAATTAAGTATAAATGGAACATTAAATTCGACTACAAATTCTGTAATACTTACATCGGGTACCATTTCAGGTACAGGAACGATCAATGCCAATAGTATAATGTTAAGTTCAGGCAGCACATTTTCGTTTTCCGGGTCTGTTACAGCCAATTCGTTTACCAATTCCATCGCCAGCCTTAGTTCATCGGCTATAATTATGGTAAACAATACCCTTACATTAACTGGTATTATAAGTGTTCAAACAGGTGGCAGCCTTACCATGGGTGGCGGGTCTTCTATTAATGTACAGGGCGGTTCGCTTTCTGTTAATGGTGGAACACTTAGCCTTACTTCGGCGTATAAGGTTAATTACACATCAGTGTCTGCAACTGCGGGTATGGAATTAAGCGGATCGGGCTTAACCAATGTCACTATAAATGTATCATCAGCAAACAGTGTGGCCTTGGGCTCAAACGTAAGTATAATGGATTCGCTTAAATTAATAAGCGGTTCATTAATGTTAAATGGCTACAATCTTACCTTAAGTGGCCAGGTAACAGGTGCAGGCACATTTATTGGTGATGCGAATGCTAACCTTACAATTAATACATCAGGCGGACTATCTTCAGCCATTACATTTGCAAGCGGATCACAGTTATTAAATAATTTCACTTTAAATGTAGGGTCCGGTAAATCTGTAATTATTGCCTCAGCTCTTACTGTAGGTGGCTCATTGAACCTTTCAGGAGGAAGCAATCTGGATATAAGCGGAGTAATGCTTAATGTGAATGGAAGTTTCAGTGGTACCGGTTCATTAATGGTAAATAGTAAATCAGGTCTTGCTATTAATGGAAGCGCTTCAATATCAGCACCAATATCATTATCTGGCACCAGTATAGGTAATTTTATATTGAATGTAGGTAGTGGAAATACGGTAACATTGGGAACTGATATGGTTGTTGATACTATTAATCTCGAAACAGGAACATTAGTTCTCAATAGCCATAACCTTTCTATAAATGGAAGTATTGCAGCGTCAGGAAGTGGTATGGTGTTTGCTACGTCTGCTTCTAATGTTTCTGTAACTGCATCCAATTCTACTGCCGGCTCGCTTACTTTTTCATACCCCGGAAATACAGTGAATAATTTTAATGTGAATATAGGTGCGGCAGGTACTGTAACATTAGGCTCTGATCTTGTAGTTAATGGCACATTGAATTTAATGAGTGGCCATTTAAGTACAGGAAGTGGTAACTTACAAATAGCTGCATCGGGTTCTATTACAGGTGCAAATAGTAACACATATATAATTACAGGTACCGGTGGATATTTAACTATGAATGCCATGGTTTCAACTACTGCCAATTTTCCTGTAGGCACAGTATCATATTATTCACCTGCCAGCATAACACTTAAGGCAGGGTCATCAACAGGAACAGTTGGAGTGAATGTGTCATCGGGTGTTTATGCTCAAGGAACAACAGGCGCAATGTTATCTGCATCGGAGCCATTGGTAAATTCAACATGGCTGTTTCAAACAAGTATCACATCTGGCCTTAATGCAGATATGGCCTTAACCTGGTCTCCGGCTATAGAGGTAAATGGATTTATACATACCGGAGATTATATTTCGCATTACGTTTCCGGAGCATGGGATAATATAGGCGATTCTATGACTGCAAGTGCTGTTGCGGGTGGTATGTTCAGCATTCAGAGAAAAGGAATTACTTCTATGAGCCCTTTTGCCGTATTTGATCAGAGCACAGTTACAGGAATTGAACAAATTGCCAAGAAGAGTGCTTTTGAAATATATCCAAACCCTGTATCCGAAAATCTTTATATAAAGAACAGCACCATAAGCAACGATGTAATTTATATAGACATATTCAATGTACTTGGACAAAAGGTAGGAGCGTTTACAACGACAAATACTGAAACTGCTATCCCTGTTGATAGGTTATCCCCTGGGCAGTATTTTATAAAGCTTTACAATGACAATATGGTTGTGGTTGAAAAGTTCATTAAGATGTAAAAGGAGTAGAACTTTTCGTATGATTTGAGAGGCCGGTATAATATACCGGTCTCTCTTTTTTTAGTTATTGCTTTAGGACAAATTCAAATTATTTGCCTGCTTTTAACGCTCACTATTGCACTGTACTGATAAACATAAACATATCACCGCTACTCCACAAAAAACTTTTTTTGTCTCTGGCACTTTCAGTAACCGAATATCCAAGGTCGTACGAATTCAGATGAACTCCTGATTTTATGCAGAAAACAAAATCGTAGTAATCTTTACGTTTAAAAATAGCGATCAGTGGTACCCCAAAATCATCGAGGTTTTCTTTAACCCGGTGCCTTAAAGGCTGCATTCCTATAAACAGTGGCTTGCCCTGCAATACATGTTTCGACAAAAGGGTTTTACCTTTAGGTATGTTTTGCGATAATAGTAACAATTCAGCACCCAACTGCGGAGGGCAGAGTGTATACCCTCTTTTTTTGCGCACTGTCTATTAGCATCTTCCACGAAATATTGTTATTGTTTACAAATCCAAGGTCTTTGCCAGATACTATTACTGCTCTCAATACCTTACCGGTATCGTAATTAGGTATTTCACCTAATAGCGTATCTACTATGTCCCGCACCGGTTTTTCGTTCAGTTCAGCACCATAAAACAAACCGGGAGAAGATAGTGTACAACGTAAACTTATGGTGTCTTTTTTTCTGGCAATACTGTCGGGGACTGAGGCCATAACAGCATTAACTAAATTGCTTAATAGCAATAGGGTAAGTATCTTTTTCATGGGGTGTTAGGATACTGGTTTAATATAGCATTGAGCAGCGCGTCTCTACATAACAATGTATTATTTCTTAGGTTTCTTGCCCTTTAGCGTACCACTGAACGTACATGATTTCTTTGTCTTACCTTTTTTGTTGGTAAGCACGCCGGTTCCTTGTATATCATCACCACTTACTGTACCTGTCCAGGTATATGTATCATCTTTATCGTCCTTAGCATTACAGGTAAATGAATAAGATGGTGGTGTAGCACTCGAATCTACTGAGGCATCGTATTCAGATGCCTTGAAGCCTTCATCCGTCAGCGTTTTGCATTGAAAAGTTCCTCCGCTGAATTTGAATTCATCTTTAACGGGTTCGGCTTTCTTTTTACCATCCGGCGTAACATCGCAGGTATAACTTTTTCTGTCAAGTTTTCCGCTTTTCTTTTTAGACTGGGCGTTGCCGAAGCTTACAAACAGTAAAAGGCTTAGGAGTGTAATAATTGTTTTTTTCATGGAGGTTTTATTTATGGGGTTGCTTTTATTCTACGGGAAAGCACGTTTTTAGTTACAGTACATTTTCAACACAATTAGCCAAGGAACATTGTTTTTATTTTGTCATATTGCCAGTTGTATTTTACTGCTAATTCATTATATCGCCGAGCCTCTCTTAAAAAGTCCACAAACATTCTTTCGTCCTTGAAATTTTCTATTTCACTACCAACCGTATTCAACCCTTCCATGAAAAATATTAAACCCTGGTTTTCCATTAACTCAACCCTGTGCCTTAAAATTATACCCGTTGCACGAACAGGATCAAGTCCGGGTTGTTGTTTCATTAAAACATTTTGAAAGGTTGATAATTGCTGGAGGTCAAAAGAAATTTCTTCCCATTTTATATGGGCGTCGGCTCCATTTATACTTATTATGCCGGTAAGTATTTTCTTCCTTTCCATATTACAGTTTTGGTTTTGAGCCTTTAAACGAAAGGAAATCATTACAGTTATAATTCAATGAAGAAAATCGTTGAAGCATTAAAAAGGATAGCTAAACAAGTCTTTTACATCGGTCAATTATTGAGTTTTTGTAGAGATATCTGCCTTTTTGTCACAAATAAATTTTAGCAAGCAATTTTCAGTGCAAATTATTGATAATCAATTATTTATTAAAATATTAGCTATATTTTTTAGCAATTCATTCTATTGTTATTTATTGTATTTATCAATGGAACAGTCATCAGTCTATAGTCGTCAGTTGGCAGTGAAATTTGTGTCTTTTGTGGGCTGTTTCTTTGTGTTCTTTGTGGTAAAATCGGTTGGTAAGATTGCTTCGTTCCTCGCAATGACGAACGCTATTTCCTTACCCCTTATTCCTTACTCCTTTTGTACCGTAAAAAAGCTATTTTTGTCTGAAATAAAGACTCAGAAAATTATGAAGCGGACCATAAAAAAAGTTGCCGTAATAGGTTCCGGTGTAATGGGCTCTCAAATAGCCTGTCACTTTGCAAACATTGGTGTACAGGCTTTGCTGCTTGATATAGTACCAAAGGAATTAAGAGAAGATGAAACCAAGAAGGGTCTGACCCTGAAGGATAAAGCAGTACGCAACCGTATTGTGAACGAGGCTTTGGCACACGCCAGCAAAATGAGCCCGAATCCTTTATATAACAAGGCATTTATATCGCGCATTACAACAGGTAACCTTGAAGATGATATTGCACAGGTAAGTACCTGCGACTGGATAATAGAAGTAGTGAGTGAAAACCCTGCTATTAAAAAGATAGTATTCGATCAGTTAGAAAAAGCACGTAAGCCGGGAACACTTATTACCAGTAACACTTCGGGCATACCATTACATATGCTTGCACAAGGCAGGGGAGAAGATTTCCAGAAGAACTTCTGCGGAACACACTTTTTTAACCCACCTCGTTACCTGCGTTTGTTGGAAATTATTCCTACCCCGCAAACTGACCCTGAGGTTGTTGATTTCTTAATGCACTATGGCGATCTGTACTTAGGTAAAACTACCGTACTTTGTAAAGATACTCCCGCCTTTATTGCTAACCGCATAGGTGTGTATGGCATTATGGCACTCTTCCACTTAGTAGAAAAAATGGGACTTACAGTTGAACAGGTTGATAAACTTACCGGTCCTGCATTGGGCAGGCCAAAGTCTGCAACCTTCCGTACTTGCGATGTGGTAGGGCTTGACACTTTAATAAATGTAGCAAATGGCCTAACTGCTAATTTAAAGAACGACGAAGCAAAAGATTCGTTTGTGCTGCCTAAGTATGTGGCTAAAATGGGCGAAAGCAAATGGCTTGGCGATAAAACCGGGCAGGGCTTTTACAAAAAGGTAAAGAACAAAGAAGGCAAGAGCGAAATTATGGCTTTGGACCTGAACACAATGGAATACAAGCCATCGCTGAAAGTAAAGTTTGCAACGCTTGAAGCTGCCAAGGCAATTGATTCTATTACCGATAGAATGAAAGTACTGGTAAGCGGAAAAGATAATGCTGGTGATTTTTACCGTGCTTCATTTGCAGGTTTGTTTACCTATGTGTCAAACCGCATTCCTGAAATATCAGACGAACTATATAAGATTGACGATGCTATGCGTGCCGGTTTTGGCTGGCAACTTGGCCCTTTTGAAACATGGGATGCTATTGGCGTACAAGCCGGTATTGACCTGGTTGAAAAATCGGGAAGCAAACCTGCAGCATGGGTGTATGATATGGTAAAGAAGGGATGTACTTCTTTCTACAAAGTAGAAAATGGTACCCGTAAATATTACGATATTCCTTCCGGTTCATATAAAGCAATTCCGGGTGCTGAGGCATTCCTGTTGCTCGATAATTTCCGCAAGACCAAAACCGTTTGGGAGAACTCAGGCACTACCGTTACCGATATCGGCGATGGCATATTGAACCTTGAGTTCCATACCAAAATGAACTCTATTGGCGGCGAAGTATTAGCAGGTTTGAACAAAGCAATTGATATTGCCGAAAAAGATTTCCGTGGTTTGGTAGTATCGAACGAGGGAGCAAATTTCTCTGCCGGTGCTAACGTAGCGTTAATATTTACCATGGCTATTGAGCAAGATTGGGAAGAGCTTGATATGGCTATCCGTGTGTTCCAGAATGCGAACATGCGTGTACGTTATTCATCAATACCGGTTGTTGTTGCTCCACATAATATGGCGCTTGGTGGTTCATGCGAAATGGCCATGCACTCCGATAAAGTACAGATACATGCCGAGACCTATATGGGTCTTGTTGAGTTTGGTGTGGGACTTATACCGGGTGGTGGTGGAACAAAAGAAATGGCTGTTCGCATCTCCGATTCATTTAAAGAAGGTGATGTTGAACTGAATATGTTGCGTGATAAATTCCTGACCATTGGTATGGCAAAAGTTTCTACTTCTGCCTACGAGGCATTTGACTTAGGTTACCTGCGCAAAGGGCATGATGAAGTTACTGTTAACCGTTCACGCCTGTTGGCAGATGCAAAAGCATCGGTATTGCGTTTGGCTGATGAAGGATACACCCAACCTGCCATGCGCAAGGATATTAAGGTGCTTGGCAAGCAAGGCCTCGGTATGGTATACGTAGGTGCCGATGTTATGAAGGTGGGCCACTATATGTCGGAACATGATAAGAAGATATCGTTGAAACTGGGTTACGTACTTTGTGGTGGCGATCTTTCAGCCCCTGCTTTGGTTTCTGAACAATATTTACTAGATTTGGAAAGAGAAGCGTTCATGTCATTATGTGGTGAAAAAAAGACACTTGAACGTATTCAGAGCATATTAACCGGAGGAAAAATACTTAGAAATTAATAAATAGTAATATGGCACAAGAAGCATATATTGTAGCAGGGTTCAGGTCGGCAGTGGGAAAAGCCCCACGCGGTAAATTCCGTTTTACCCGTCCTGATGAATTAGCGGTAAATGTATTGAAGCATTTACT
>Ga0206929_1063_pt1 | contig 28189 bp, 19 predicted proteins | sample Alteio_BWOrgHeat_19_FD_152929 | JGI IMG/M metagenome (GOLD analysis project Ga0206929, IMG submission 152929) | Enriched cells from forest soil in Barre Woods Harvard Forest LTER site, Petersham, Massachusetts, United States -... | ecosystem: Environmental > Terrestrial > Soil > Temperate forest >...
TTTGGAATGTGGCCCGTACACAGGCACAGCTCCAGGCATATATGAATATTCCCCTTCCTAGTCCGACTACGCAGACGGGCTTACTTGCTTATTATACTTTCGATGATTTGGTCAACAAACAGGGAAACGCATCCTGGAATGGAACATTGGGAGGTTCTGCCATCATCAATCAGATAAATCCAAAATGCCCATTTGTTACGGATAACGATTGTTGTCCGCCAATTGCCGGAACTTTTACGGGAAATAGTATTTGCGCCGGACAAACCGGCCTTTTGACCTTCCATCCCACCACTTCCCCCAACCCGCCGTATTCATTGAATTACAGCGATGCAACCAATACATATTCTCAGGTAAACGTTCAGGATAATGTTTCCTTTCCGGTTGCCGTTAACCCAACTGTTACCACACAATATCCCCTGTTGAAAATAACTGATAAGGATAATTGTTCCACAAATGTCACAGGTGAATCGGCGACCATCAGTGTTTTTCCATCAGGAAATTTCAATATTACGCCGGACACCTCGATTTGTATGAACAGTACCGCCCAACTGCAAGTGTCAGGTGGACATACTTATACCTGGGGACCGCCTGACTATCTCACCGACATCCATATTTCAAATCCGATCGCATCACCACCCAATTCCATCCGGTATTATGTGACCGGAATGGATATAAATAATTGCATGGTGCAGGACTCTGTTATGGTTAATATCCTGCCCCGGACAATTTTTAAAGCTCCGCCGGATCAATCTGTTTGTCAGGGAATGACAGTTGTACTGACCGGTAACAACGGAGCAAAGAATCACTATGCCTGGTCACCTGCTACTTTCCTCGACGATTCTACTTCGCCTGCTCCCGTTTCAACACCCGTTCAGGATATCACATATCATCTAAACATTTCCGATCCGGTATGTACTCAGTATGATTCTGCGTTCGACGTACATGTAACCGCCCTACCGTCACCAGTTGTCGTTGCCCATAAATCAAATGACATCAATTGTTCTGATCTGAATTCTCAATTAAGCGCCGGTGGTGCGTCAGTATACAACTGGCAGCCCGCTGAGGGCCTGAGTGATCCGGGCAGTGCCAATCCGGTCGCCTCTATTTCTACCACAACTCATTTTATTGTTCAGGGAACTAGTCTCAACGGATGTTACGCCTTTGACTCGGTAACGGTGGTCGTGACGAAAACCGGACAGAATCCTTTTTCAGTCCCAAATGCTTTCACACCAAACAATGATGGCGTGAATGATTGTTTCGGGATTCGCAACTGGGGCGATGTAATACTGGAAGATTTTTCGATTTACAACCGCTGGGGCCAGCGTGTTTTTGAAACAAAAAATCCCGCCGAATGCTGGGATGGAACATTCCAGGGACAAAAACAAGACGCAGGCACCTTTGTATTTCTGATAAAAGCAACTTCTTTTTGCGGCACTGTTCAAAAGAAGGGTACCCTGTTGCTGATACGCTGATAAAGAATAAAAATATTATTATTTTATCATTCACACTGAGTAATCATTCCGTTGCTGAAAGTTTATTCATTGTTTTTTTCATTCAAACGTTCCGGATCCGGACCCGTTTGAATTTTCCTAACTATGATAATAAAACTTTCTTTTTTAACATACTCAGAAAAAGATCCATTCCTTCTTTCTTTTTTTCATTGAGATCATAACTCAGGTATTCGGTAAAATAAGCATGCAGATCAAAATCGTTGGCCGTTAGATCCTCTATAACCCGAGATATATTTTGAATACCGATTGTGTTGGCATCTTCGAAGCGACGAATCCAGCCCGGATCCAAAACTTTATTGCTGATCCATGCTGCGAATACAAATGGTAAACCGGTCATTTTTTTCCATTCTTCTCCCAGATCATAGTAATATCTTGATTTTTTTCTTTGTTCCAGCGCACGGTCACCAATTACAACGGCCGCAGTATTTCCCTGAATTTCCTGGAGAAATTCGTGATCTGCGGGAACGAAAACAGGGGTTTTTTTCCAATGCTTTTCGAATAAAATCTCTGCGAGCGCGACGGAAGTGCGGCTCTGATAGTCTAATATGACGGTCTCTATATCCTGAACCGGAACTTCGCTAAACAAACAAACCGATGCAACGGGCCCGTCAGAACCAATACAATACCTCGTGTTGATATGATATTCTTTCATTTGAGGAATGATGGAAACCGGTACCAGGCCAATATCAATCTCATCCAGGAGCAGCATCTCGGCTATTCTTGCGGGGTATTCAGTGATCAGGGAAATTTCATTGATTACAGGTGAATTTTCAATTCCATACAAAAGAGGTTTGGTATTCAGATAACTCACGGCACCCACCCTTATTTTTCTGTCCAACGCGATTAGTTTAAATTTGGCTGCAAAAGTAGGGAAGGCATACAAATAATCCTTATTTGCGATTCAGATATGGAACTTCACGCACTGACAGCTATTTCACCGATAGACGGCAGATATCGCGCCCAATTACATTCATTGGGAGAATATTTCTCTGAATATGCATTGATCAAGTACCGCGTGCACGTTGAAGTGGCCTATTTTATTTTTCTTTCAGAAAAGAAGTTTTTCAAAATTTCTGCCAATACAAAAAAAACATTACTGGCGTCTGCGGAGAATTTCAATCTGGAAGATGCGCTGGAGATAAAAAAAATAGAAAGAACCACCAACCACGATGTAAAGGCTGTTGAATACTTTCTGAAAACCATATTGGAGAAAACGAAAGATGCGGAAACCAAAGAGTGGATCCATTTTGGTCTGACATCACAGGATATTAATAATACAGCTATTCCCCTTCTCTGGAAACATGCAGTGGAAATCGAATACCTTCCTTTTATATTAAATCTGAAGAAACAGTTGGGCATCCTGGCAAATGAATGGCGCAACACCGCAATGCTGGCTCGTACACACGGACAAGCAGCTTCTCCCACCACCCTGGGCAAGGAAGTGATGGTATTTGTGGAAAGAATTCAAAACCAGGTAGAACTCCTGATACAGATTCCATTCATGGCAAAATTTGGCGGCGCAACCGGAAATTTGAATGCTCATAAAGTCGCTTTTCCAACTAAAGACTGGACCAAAATCGCCAATGAATTTATTGAGAAGGAACTCGGGTTGAAACGTCAGCAGTTTACAACGCAGATCGAACATTATGATATGCTTGCTGCGCAGTTCGACTGTATGAAACGAATCAATACCATCCTCATTGATTTCTGCAGGGATCTGTGGACCTATATTTCGATGGATTATTTCAAACAGAAAACAAAGGAGGGAGAGATCGGGTCCTCAGCCATGCCACATAAAGTGAACCCGATTGATTTTGAAAATGCAGAAGGAAATCTTGGCATGGCGAACGCAATCTTCGAATACCTCTCTTCAAAATTGCCCGTTTCCCGGTTGCAACGTGACCTGACGGATTCAACCACATTGCGAAATATCGGTATTCCTTTTTCGCATTCGATCCTGGCATTAAAATCCATCGAACGTGGCCTAGCCAAACTGGTACTGAACACGGATAAGCTCAACCAGGATCTGGAGAATAACTGGGCCGTGGTCGCAGAAGCCATACAAACGATTCTGAGGCGGGAAGACTATCCTCAGCCATATGAAGCCCTGAAAGCTCTTACACGCGGAAAAAACGGCATTACCAAACAATCCATGCACGAATTTATTGACTCACTTGACATCGCCGCCGTCGTGAAGAAAGAGCTTAAGAAGATTAGTCCACACAATTATACTGGGGTACGACTTAAGTAGTATGAGAGTATGGGAGTATGGGAGTATGAGAGTAATATGGTGAATTTCTTCAATAAATGATGGCCATTCTGTCTAAAATAATAATTACATGTAAAAAAAGATTGAATTAGTACTCCCATACTTACTTGTGTATCTCCGACGTATAGTGAAACTCTATCTCCGGATTATTACTGATTTCCGTTTTCAGGAACCATTCGCTTTGAGCGAGGTAAACCAACTGACCGTCTTTATCCTCGGCGATATTATTTTGTTTAAATCGAACGAAATCCAGTAATTTCTTTTCATCCTTACTGGTCAGCCAGCATGCTTTAAAAAAAGGAAGTGTGTTGAACTGAACCGACGCGGAGTATTCATGCAAAAGCCGGTATTGTATTACTTCGAATTGCAATTCACCCACGCAACCGATGATTTTTTTATTTCCGCCGAATTGGGTAAAGAGCTGGGCCACGCCTTCGTCGGTCAGTTGCAATAAACCCTTTTCCAGCTGTTTGGTCTTCATTGGGTCCTTGTTCTGCACTTCCTTGAAAATCTCCGGCGAGAAAGACGGGATGCCCGTGAAATAAAAATCCGCGCCCTCGGTTAACGTATCTCCGATTTTAAAATTCCCGGTGTCAAATAATCCGATTACGTCTCCGGGGTAAGCCTCTTCGATTACGTCCTTGTCACGGGCCAGGAAACTATAGGGGTTACTGAAACGAACATCCTTATGCAGCCGTACGTGATGAAAATATTTATTTCTTTCGAATTTGCCACTGCAAACCCTGATAAATGCAATCCGGTCACGATGACGCGGATCCAGGTTTGCATGGATCTTGAAAACAAATCCACTGAGTTTTTCATCTTCCGGACAAACCATCCCTTCCGTCGTTGGGCGGCATTGAGGAATGGGTGCGATGCGGATAAAATTATCCAGCATTTCTCGCACGCCGAAATTATTGATGGCCGATCCGAAAAATACAGGACAGATTTTTCCGCTCAGGTATTCATCTATATTCAACGGGCCATATACCCCGTCCACCAGTTCCACATCTTCGCGCAAAATAGCCGCATCTTTCTCGCCCAGCTTTTCATCAAGCAGCTGATCTTTGAGATCACCGATCTGAACCACATCTTCATCACATGCCTTGGTATTGGCCGTGAACAGGATCAGATTTTTATCGTGAAGATTATATACTCCCTTAAAATCCTTGCCACTGTTGATGGGCCATGTCAACGGGTGCAGTTTTATTTTTAATTCGTTTTCTATTTCCTCCATAAGTTCGAACCGGTTTTTACCGTCTCGGTCCATTTTATTTACAAAAACTATAATGGGTGTGTCACGCATCCGGCAAACCTCAGTTAGTTTCCGCGTTTGTTCTTCCACGCCATTCACACTGTCAATAACGAGAATCACACTATCGACAGCTGTCAGGGTTCTGTAGGTGTCTTCGGCAAAGTCTTTATGACCCGGTGTGTCGAGGAGATTGATCAGCATGTTCTTGTACTGAAAGCTCATGACTGAAGTAGCAACGGAAATTCCGCGTTGCCTTTCAATTTCCATAAAATCGCTGGTGGCATGTTTACGGATCTTATTGCTTTTAACGGCACCTGCCGTTTGAATGGCGCCTCCGAATAACAGGAATTTTTCCGTCAGCGTTGTTTTCCCCGCATCAGGATGGGATATAATGGCAAATGTTCTTCTTCTCTCAATTTCAGATGTATACTTCATGTGTAAAGGACCGGGATCTTTTCCCGGAAGCGCGCAAAATTAAGAAGTTCCGGGGGATGAGGAAGATCTTTCTAGGGATTTGCCAAACGATTACTGTACCCGTTATTTAATATACTCAAAGGCAGGATAAGTTCCCATTGATTCGGACCCCTTCCTTCATAATCGGGATCCAGGAGCCGGCTATACCGGATGCCAAAACTCAAAGCCAGCTGGTTCCACCACTTTGTATCAAAATAAATTTCGATACCGGCAGAACGATAATGGGATTGTACGCCAGGTCCATTGGTGGTATAGAAAGGAACAGCTGTATAATCATAAAATGCATTCGCACGAATCCGCAAAAAATAAACCAGCTCTGCGAAACCCCAGTCAGGATAAGCCAGAGGAAGATTATAATTAATACCGAATCCGTACATCTGATAAAAATTTTCTCCGGAATATCCCCGGGAAAAAGGAAAGCTGTTGGTAAACCTGACCTGGTTTAAAGAATCACGCTGTTGCACTGCGCCCTTAAACACCAGGCTATGTGTAGCAGTAAGTCCCGGGAAATACAAACTCGCAGAAGCCAGGAATTGATTTCCTGCAATATTCGAAATGGCCCTGTTATATTGCAATAAAAGCGTTTGGGCAAATGAGGGATAGATCTGCATCCTGCCTGCCTGGAGTTGATGAGTAAATGATAGCTGAGGGTCCAGACTGAAGTAAGAGTTATTCGCAATGCTGTCTTTATAATAACCCTTAAAATATTGTTGATGGTAGGTGATATCAGCCCCGCCTTCCAGGCTTGTAAGCCATTGGCCCCTGCTCAGGTTAAGGGGAACGGATAGTCCGAAGTAAGGTAGCAATTCATTCCAGTATATCTTTTGTCCTTTGAAATAAGCATTGCGGTCGATCCTGTACTCCGCACCTATATTAATAAATGGGAAGAGTCCGCCATAGGTAAAGTCCATGCCGGCTTTCTTATATTGTTCATTGCTGTTATATCCAATATATATTTCCGACTGAAAGGTATTGAGTACATTTTGTCCAAGAAGGGCCAGGGTATAATCGGGATCATTGATGTATGGTCGCCAGCTGTGAAAGTTAAAAATATGGGTACCTGCTTTATACGGTTTTATTTCAAAACTTGAATCCGGAATGGGAAAGGGAATCTGGAAAGGCGGGTGATCAAGGGAGTAAATCCTGTGCTTTTCGGAGGTATCCAATACGTTAAAATGAACGGGTTTTTCCTCAAAGGCATTCTTTGTATCTGCTACCTGCAGCCGGAAACCCGCGCTGGTAAAGCTGTTCCAGGTTATTTTGTCATCAGACGCTGACAACTGGTAGTTACCGCTGCTGGCATCGGCTTTCAGGCGAAATACATTTCCTTCGTGCAGGCAAAATCCCTGATCCTGACCTTCAAATGTGCGGGTAAAATATATCTTATTGTTTTTTGCCGAAACAAAACCAATCGGATCCATCGACCAGTCAACCAATACACGCTGATTCCCAGCAGGAAGACTGATTTGCAATAAAGCCATCTGACCTCTGTTGTTTCGAACAGCAGAAATCAACAAATTATCAGAAAGATATTTTGGATACGTATAAACAAGCCTTTCCGGATTGGAAATCCGCAATAAAATTTTTCCTGAATCCATGGAAAGAATGTCCAGCGAACTTTGATCGGTAATTGACATGTTGACGGCTACAATTTGTTTACCGTCAGGAGAAATATCCGGCGAAAAATATTTTGTTTTAGAAGTGAGTCTCCGGTCTTTCTTTGAATTCAGATCCAATACACGCAGCACTGAGTAGTCCCGCCATCCCCATCGCAGGTCCGGTTCATAAGCGGCATACACCAGTTGATTGTTTCGGTAAGAGAAAGCATCATCCAGGGTGACTGCCCGGAATTTTAAACGCCTGAGTTTTGAATTTCCGGTTTCCTGTTCTGCGAAAGCGGGTGGCCGATAATAATTGCTGTTCACGAAGATCAGCCGGTTACTGTCTGTAAACTGGGGGAATAATTCATCTGCTACGAAATGTCGGTTTGATTTTCCAAAGATCGCTGACGGACTGTTATATGCATCGTCAGATAGCTGTTCCTGAAAATAATTCAGGGCTCGAATGTGAAAAGAATCGAACGGGATATGTGCATTTCTCTGAATGGATTTTTGAAGCGGATAAAAAAGACCTTTGAATGCTGCGGCTTCGTCAGCGGTCCTGGCCCAGAAATCTTTTCCGTAGACATCTCTTCCATAGGCGACCAGCATATATCCCAGGGGATAGTGATCCGGAGTATAGTCGCGGTATGAACCATTGCGGAGCTTCATCCAGGAATAATTCTTTTTTGAAACCCAGAGCGCCTCATATCCGGCAAGAAAAAGAGGAAGCCTTCCCCTGCCCTGCTGACTGACCAGCGTTTCCTGGTATACAGCGTCTCCTTCGAAAAACCAGTTGGGCACAGCCACGCTGTTTGCAAAAGCGAGTCCATCCTGTCCGAATAAAAAATAAAAAGCTTTTGCCAGGCCCACACAAAAATTATTGTACTGCTGAACATGCCGGTATTCGTGAATGGCCAGCATCTGATTCCATGGTAAACTACCCAGATCAAAACTATTCTGTGAAGGTGTGAGTTGAAATTCGCTTCTGAAGGGCGCCAGCTGCACATATCCGTTCGGCACGATCGTCAGATTATGAAATACTATATCAACTTTGTTTTGGCGGTTCCCAATGGTCGGTAAAGTTGCCCTGCTTAATGCAGATATCAGGAAACCGACCTGCCTTGCCTCAGTATCCAGACCCGGCGGAAAGATTATTTCTGCCGGAATGGTATTGACTGATTTCCATTTAACAGAGGGCGGGGTTCCGCCAAAAATCTGGGCTTTCGCCTGTATGGTAATCAGGGCCGCTAAAATGAAGGACAAAAAAGAGTGTCTGTTCATCAAAGTTTGATCTGGAACAAATATTGAAATTATGCCATCGGGTTCATAGACGAACCATTATAATTCCTATAACTTCGAATTAACGCATGAAAGTAAAGCCGAATTTATTTTCCCTTTCTAAAAACCTGGATTCATTGCTGGCCGCTCTGATTGGGTTTTTCCTGATCCAGATTTTTTCCCGGCATAGCGGCATCGGAGTGTCGCCTGATTCCGTAACTTATATTGCTGCCACCCGGCACATGGTAAGCGGAGACGGATTCAGGTCCTTCGACAATCTGCCGGTCGTGGATTTTCCTTTTGCATATCCGTTTTTTTTAACGATCATATCATTTTTATCGCGTTTGGATCCCCTGCAGTTTGGTCCCTGGCTGAACGGAATATTATTCGGCGTTTTATTGTATGTATCCGGTGTCGTTATGAATGGATTTCAAAAAACAACCGGCTGGTATAAAAGAATTTTACTTTTTTGTATTCTGTGCAGTCCGGCTTTGCAGGAGGTTTATTCTATGCTCTGGTCTGAGACTTTTTTCCTCATCCTCATTTTGCTCTTTATATACAGTATAACCAACTATCTGACATATAAAACAAAACGCTGGCTGTTGGTTTCGGCAGCGATCTGTGCCGTTACCTGTTTAACACGATATGCAGGTGTATTTCTGATGTTAACCGGCGGAACCGTTCTCATTTTTAATAAAGAAAATCCATTACTTAAACGTGTCACGGATTGCCTGATATTCGGTGTCCTTTCGGTCCCCCTGTTGCTGATCAATATAATTCGCAATTATTGGTTAACCGGACTGGCCACCGGAATCCGACCCAAAAGTGAAGTCGGGCTGCTGAAGATTATGGAATATTTCGGTGACGTTCTCTGTGACTGGCTATTGTTGAATAAAAGTCCCGGGATGGCCGTCTTTCTGACGATCCTGGTTATATTGATTTTTGCATTCATTATATTTTTCAGGCGTTATAAAGGATCTGCCGGTACGTTGGAATACGTCATCGCCGTCGGCGGCCTGATCTATTCCTCGTTCATGATTTTTTCGTATAGTATTACCCGTTATGAACCTTTTACAAGCCGGTTGTTGTCACCTATTTATCTTCTCCTGTTATGGAGTCTTAGCAGCTGGATATCCGCACTTATAAGTGAACAATCAATCCGGACGAAATGGATTTTAGGAATTCCGGTTTTATTTTTAACTACCTGGTTCATAAACAAACAACTGGCTGCCGACTGGGAATTTTATGACGGTGTTAAAGATGCGGGTATCCCGGGTTATCAGGAAGATCCCTTTGTCAAGTCTGAGATTGTACAGTATCTGAAGACAAATAAAAATGTTTTTGACCCCCGCTCTCCCATTTATTCAAATGCCGGCGATGCCGTTTATTTTGTGACCGGCCAACCCGCATTGCAACTTCCGTTTATCGATTTCCCTAAAAAAGTAGAAGCCTATTATAATGGCTATTACGACCATCGTCGTGAATACCTGGTCTGGTTTCAGAATGAAGAGGACCTGCAGATGCCCGCTCTCGACACGATTCTAAAGCATAAAGACATGGTAGTCCTGAAACAGCTGAAGGACGGAGCGGTGTATTTAAGTAAGTAATTATCAATTATTAATTATTAACGAAGTATCCGGATATCTTTTGACAGATTGTTGGCTACCTGCAAATCCGCGTTAATAATTAATAATTGATAATTAATAACTATAAGGGTCGTAACCATATATTCCGAAAACTAATTGGTTCACTCGGGTCGCCGTGTGCCTGTAATTTGATCGGTGCAGGTCCGTGTTTAGTATAGTGTGGGAAACCGATATATTCAGTGCCTCCGATTAAATGATAGTCGTTTTGTACCAGCACACCATTCAGAAAGACTGTCACTTCTCCCGCTGAGTTAAGCGTTCCATCTGCTTTGAAACGGGGAGCTTTCCAAACGATTTCATAAATCTGCCATTCTCCTGGCTTGCGTGATGGATTAACAAGTGGCACGCCTTCCTTGTAAATACTTCCAACCTGTCCGTTCACATAGGTGGTGTTATTATAATTATCCAGGATCTGCAATTCATATCCTACATCTGAACCACTATCCGAAATACAGGCGAGAAATATTCCACTGTTTCCCCGGGCCTGTCCGGAACCGGCAATATTTTCCGGTATCCGGAATTCCAGGTGCATTTGATAGTCCTGAAAACGCTGACGCGTCATAATGCCTTTCGCTTTTTTATCGACAGTTACTATGTTGTCATGTACCTTCCAGCCGGGTGCTTTGGTTGAATCAGGGCCTTCAGCACGCCATAAATCCAGGTTCTTACCATCAAATAGAACAACCGCATCAGAAGGAGGCTCAGCATCTGTTTTTCCCGGTGTAACAATCGGTGGAACCGGACTGTAAATTTCTGTTATCGCTGCTTTTTCTCCGCTTTCCTTATTTCTCTTCGCCCTGGCGAGGCTATCTGCAATGGATTGAGCAGATATTGAACAAACCACCATAATCAATGAAATGGACAGAATAAAACATTTTCTCCATGATGACAAAGCAATAACATGCATATTCAATTTTTTAAATTGAATTCAAGTTAGCAAAAATCCTGTGAAGGAGATGTCAATTAAAAGAAGGCTGTTATTCCTTTTCGATTGTAACGTTTGCCGCATATTCTTTGCGCAGGGAATCTTTGATATGGGTAGTATCCCTGGCCAGTGCGGGAAATTGAAAAAATACTTTGTAGGTGGAATCCACATGATAGTAATGCGCTTTCAGGTTGAATCCGATTAACTGGTTATACCGTCGCATGGCGCGCGGTTTGTCATCTGTAGACAATATGATGAATTTATAGGGTGTTCCTTCATGTAAAACGGCAACCGGATGTGGAGTATCCGCAATTAAAATTTTGGCAGAATCTTTTCGCAGGGAATCCTTTTTGAGCGTGTCCGTTGGAACCGGTACCTGTTGTTGAACAACGGAACCGGAAACCGGGTTAGTTTCAGAAACCGCAGGACTATTTTTTTTATACATCATCCATCCACCTAACCCTACGATCACAAGAGCCGAAATGAATGCAAGTATTTTAAGTCCGGTTCTGTTTTGAACCGGCAAGGTCTCAGTCGGCTGCCTTTTATCTTTTGCGTATACTTTTTTCTTATCGTGATCAGCTGACGAACTTGTTTCTTTGATCAGTGAATATTCTCCAGGGCTAAAATCAAATTTGCCCACTTTGTTTTTGGTGATCGTTCCGATTCCTTCCAGGTAAAATGGTTTACCTATATTCAGCATTTCCATCCCCAGGTTCAGATAGGAATCCAGATCCGAGATGGCCAGTGGTTTGATTTTTCCTGTCTGCTCACAAATAAAGGCGATCAGCTCTTTGTCGGCTGCAACTATATTTGCGTTTTGAAATTGAACCGCATTGGGCGTGGAATGCAGGTTACGATCATTCTCGTCGGGAAGTATGACGGACTTATCAAGTGTAAAAATACCCAGGCCGGGAAGGGACATCTTCCTGTTAGTGTACAAATACCGTACGAGCAACTGGGGTATCTTCAAAGTCCTGGATTTACCTTTTAAAAGTAATTAACGAACGTGAATCCGACTAAATAATTATCTGAAAATTAAAATAAAATATTGAAAACTAACCATATAACTACCGAAACCTCCAATTTTGTTCAATATTTGCATTCGCGATCAATCTTAAAACGATTCCCTGATGCTCAGTGACCAGGAAGAAGCATTTATTGCCTATTGGGCTGCAAACCGGGAAAAACAGAAGCGGACTTTCCGGCAGTTTCTGCTTGGGATACCCCTGGCGCTTCTTTTTGTAATACCGATCACACTCAATTTTTTTTCGGGCTGGTACAAAAGGGCAACCATGATGCGTGATACAACGGACTTCAACCCCGGTGTTTTGTTGCTCGCGTTGATCCTTATCGTGGTTTTTATCGCGATTTTTTCCAGGAAATTCAAGTGGGAACAGAATGAACAGCGATACATTGAATTGATGGCCAGGAAGGAACGGCTTGAAAAATCCGAAAAAAAATAAACGGTGCAGCATTTCAGATTATGGAACTGTCTTATGTTCAAGGCTAACGTTTTTATTTCAAGTGCCGTAACCACACTACCTGCTAAACCTACCCTGGACATAAGTTCAGGGTTTTTTATTGTAATTTAGTCGAAACAAGCTTCTTGCCGTACGAGCCTATTTCAGTATTTGATATCTTCAAAATTGGTGTTGGTCCGTCCAGCTCTCATACTCTGGGCCCCTGGCGGGCGGGACAGGCATTTATCAGGTCACTGGATCAGAGGGGAATTTTGAAAGATCTTAGTCATATCAGGGTATTATTGTACGGTTCTCTCGCAAAAACCGGAAAAGGACACGGTACCGACATTGCCATTCAGCTGGGCCTGGCCGGGTATGATCCCGTTGGAATTGATACCTCCACGATTCCATCAGTTATTGAACGAATTCAGAAAGAAAAAACACTTTCGCCGGGTCTTGCAGTCTCTTTTGATCCTTCGGAAGATATTGAATTCCTCGTAAAGGAATCCCTTCCCTATCATCCGAATGCACTTAGCTTTCTGGCTGATTTTCATTCGCATGAACCCATTGCGGAGACTTATTATTCCATAGGTGGTGGTTTTATCGAGCAGGAAACGGGGGCATCTGCGGAAAAAAAAACCGTACAGCTTCCCTTTCCGATCGATACGGCGGGAAATTTACTGCACTGGTGCATGAAAACCGGATTGACCATACATGAAGTGGTCCTCGAGAATGAACTGGTCTGGCGGGAAGAATCCGAAGTAAAAAAACAACTCTCCAATATATGGCGGGTAATGAAGGAATGCATATATAAAGGATGCCATTCAGAAGGTGTTTTGCCGGGTGGTCTGCTGGTCACCCGAAGGGCCTCGGCTCTCAATAAAAAGCTTTTGAAAGGAAGAAGATATACAGACTACCAGGGCTGGATTGAAGCCATAAAATCGGGAGGCAGGGATTTCCAGTACATCCTGGACTGGGTAAGCTGTTTTGCCCTCGCAGTGAACGAAGAAAATGCGTCTTTCGGTAAAGTGGTAACAGCTCCCACGAATGGGGCAGCTGGTGTAATCCCCGCTGTATTGCAATATTTTATTTGTTTTACTGAAAGGTTCTCGGATGAAAAAATCATTTCGTTTCTATTAACGGCAGCTGAGATCGGCAGCATATTTAAAAAAGGGGCCACACTCTCTGCAGCTATGGGAGGTTGTCAGGCTGAAATTGGTGTCTCATCTGCTATGGCTGCCGGCGCGTTAACAGAAAGTATGGGTGGAACCCAGCGGCAGGCACTCATGGCCGCGGAGATTGCCATGGAACATCATCTGGGACTCACCTGCGATCCCATTGGCGGCCTGGTTCAGGTGCCCTGTATAGAAAGAAATACCATGGGTGCCATTAAAGCGATTACGGCTTCCCAACTCGCTCTGCAAAGCATGCCCGATTTTGCGAAAGTATCACTGGATGCCGTTATCCGCACCATGTGGGATACGGCACTCGACATGAATAGTAAATATAAAGAAACATCCGACGGTGGTTTGGCAATACAGGTTCCTTTAAGTCTGCCGGAATGCTGATGCAACCGGATCAGTTTCCAGTGATAAAATTTTGATGGACTCCGCGTCAAGCTCAATTTTCACGGCATTCAGCAAATCGTTCAATTGTTGAACATTCGTCGCACTTGCGATCGGCGCCACCACAGCGGGACGAGCCATTAACCAGGCCAGTGCGATCGTAGCGGGAGCCGTTTTATATTTCTTCGATATTTCATCCAGGGCGGATAATATTTTCATTCCCCTGGCGTCTAGATATTTCTCAATACCTCTTCCACGAACACTTTTTCCCAGATCCTCCGGTCCACGGTATTTCCCGGTTAGAAATCCACTTGCCAGTCCATAATAAGGCAGAATGCCGATTTCTTCCCTTACACAAAGAGGCTGAAGATCCTTTTCAATACTGCGGTCATACAAATTATAGGCCGGCTGCAGGGTTTCATAACGGGCATAACCATTCGCTTTACTGATTGCCAGTGAAGCCGCGAGACGGTCTGCCTTGAAATTGGAAGCTCCGATGGCCCGGATTTTTCCTTCCCTGATCAGATCCGTATACACACCGAGCGTTTCTTCCATGGGCGTATGGGGATCATCATCGTGTGACTGATACAGGTCAATATAGTCAGTTTGTAATCTCATCAGTGAATCATCCAGCGCCTGACGGATGTATTTGGCAGAAAGTCCAGTTTTTTCAGGACCCATCGGTTTCCCCACTTTTGTACAAATCACAACGTCCTGCCTGTTTTTTCTTTTTTTAATCCAATGCCCGATGATTGTCTCGGATTCTCCGCCTTTGTTTCCCGGAAACCAGGTGGAATATACATCAGCTGTGTCAATCAAACTGAACCCTGATCGTGTAAATTCGTCAAGTATATCAAAAGCGACAGGCTCTGTTATTGTCCAGCCAAAAACGTTTGTGCCCAAAGCAAAAGGCGCCGCTTCTATCCCCGATCTGCCCAAACTTCTTTTTTCCATTTACTGTTTTTTTATATTTACAATTTGAAAGACTGAATGTTAGAAAACGGCAACTTTTATTTTTAAACCATGCGTTAATGATGGAATCAGTTTCTCCCGCATTGGAAGTGCGGCATTTATCAAAAGAAGAATTATGGCAGGTACGTGAACTGGCACTTCAGATATTTCCGGTTACCTATCAGGAAATAGTTGAACCGGAGCAGATAGATTATATGATGGACCTTTTTTATACACCTGAAAATCTCCGGAAGCAATATGAATCGGGCCAGACTTTTCTTATTATTTATACAGAAGGTAAGCCGTCCGGTTACGCTTCCTATACGCCACTCAATGAAAACGGGGAGTATAAATTAAATAAGATCTATGTAGACACCCGCCAACAGGGAAAGGGGCTTGGAAAAAACCTGATCAACGAAGTGATCTCACTCGTAGGAAATGCAGGCGGAAAATCCTTACAGCTCAATGTGAATCGCTTTAATAAGGCTGTCGGTTTTTATAAATCGATGGGGTTTGTTATAAAGAAAGAAGAACTCCTGGATATCGGGAAAGGATATTTTATGGATGACTATGTTATGGAGATAAGCATACAGTCAAAAGCCTAAAAACTTTTCGTGTATCGTATATCGTGTATCGTATATCGCGTATCGTATATCGATTTACGATCCACGATCCACGAAAGACAAACCGCCAACCACCAACCAAATTATCCCGCCACAATCGGCACATCCGGGACATCCTTTCCCATCGCCGACTGTTTCATTTTGTGTGTGAGTTCGTGACCAAAGTATTTTTCAATGGCTCTTTCAATACCGTATATAAGAGGTGTCAATACGATGGCCATAATAAATTTATAAGTATAATTCACCATACCGACCGCTAGTATAAATTGCCAGCTGTAGGTTCCGGAAAAAGCAATGAATAAAACTATATAACTATCCACCAGCTGCGATACAATGGTAGATCCGGTTGCACGTAACCAAACATGTTTTTCGCCGGTAATTCTTTTTATTTTATGAAAGATAGTCACGTCAACGATCTGACTAACAAGAAAAGCGACCAGGCTGCCAATGATGATCCGCATACTCTGACCGAATACACCGCTAAATGCCGACTGCATATCTGGAACGCCATTTTTCTGATTGCTGAGTATCCAGGCACCTGAAGGTGCAGTCTTGGTTGCCATAAAAAACATGAGGTAAGCATAACTGATCAAGCCAACCGCAGTGTAAGAAATCCGGCGCACGGCCTTTGGTCCGTAAAACTCATTAATAATATCCGTCATAACGAATTCCAGAGGCCATAATAAAACGCCGCAGGTAAGATTAAAGGAAAGGCCTGACTGTCCGAACAGCGAAAAAGAAGACGGTTTTAAGCCCAGGGTGCTTTCTAGAGAAAAAAGTTTGCTCCCGATACATTCCGCAATAAGTGCATTGGCCACAAAAAACGATGTAAAAAAAATAAACAGCTTTGTCGGTTTGTCATCTAGTATTTTTCGGATCATTTGATTAATAAGATTATTTGAATGGCCAGGAACACAGTGTTTATGATAATCAGAGTGCGTGGAATACCTTCTGTTCGTTTTTTAGAAAGGCGAAGAACAAGCAGCCACAGGTTCACCACGATATTCAGTACGATAGCAACAAAGAATCCCATCACAATGATGAGAGAACTGATCCCCGGATCCCAATTCTCCGGATGTTTAAGTCTCAATATGCCAATCGCAAGCATGAAACAAACATTACAAATGAAAGCCGCGCGTGATAACATCCTTAACAAAGCCATAGGTCAAAATTCCAAAATTCTGCATAAAATAGCATTAATTTGCCTGATTAATCAGTTTCAGCTAATATGAATTCATCGCTTCTTAAGAAAGCCCTTCCGCATGTCATAGCGATTGTTGTTTTTTGGATCGTTTCTGTTGCTTTTAATAAAACCGCCTTGGAGGGAAAAACACTCCGGCAGTCTGATGTGCAGGGCTTCACGGGGATGGCTCAGCAATCGATAGAGTTCAGGGAGAAATATGGACATTATCCTTTGTGGACGGAATCCATGTTTGGCGGCATGCCTGGTTATAATATTGCATTTGAAGGCACATCACCGATCAATATTGGCTATCTGAATCATTTGTTTTATGTGGGTCCGCAACCCATTTATTATTTCTTCATAGCATGCGTCTGTTTTTATATCCTCACGCAGGTTCTCGGATTAAGTCTGCTGATTTCTCTGCTGGGTTCCATCGCCTATGCATTTGCAACTTTTAATCCCATACTGGTTTCGGTTGGACATAATACAGAACTCATCGCCATCGGTTATTTGCCGGCTGTTATTGCCGGTCTTCTGCTGATACTACGTGAAAAATACTTGGGCGGAACAGCATTGATGACGGTATTTTTCGGGCTGGAAGTAAGTACCCAGCATTTACAAGTTGTTTATTACACCGGTATTATGACTGGTATTATAGCCCTGGTTTATCTGATTACGAACAGAAAGGAAATTAAAGTCAGACATGTTTTAATTAGTTATATATTAATCGCCTGTTCATTGGTCATTGGATTGTTAAGTTATGCATACACCCTCATGCCTACCAAAGAAGTCGCTGAGGAAACCATGCGCGGTGGAAAATCTCAACTAACTCCCGTTGATAAAAAAAATAAAACGGAAGGCGGCTTAAATAAAGATTATGCATTTTCCTGGAGTTACGGAATTCAGGAGACACTCACCTTATTCGTTCCCGGTATGCAGGGCGGCGGGAACGCCGGTAAATTGATTACAGATAATTCGAAGTTTGTTGATAAAATGATGGAAGCTGGTATGCCGGAGGATAACGCGCTGAGTATGGTAAATGGTTATGCGTATTGGGGAGAACAACCATTTACTTCAGGTCCTGTTTACCTGGGTGCGGTCATTTGCTTTTTATTTATCCTTGGAATGTTCTATGTAAAGAGCTGGCACAAATGGTGGATACTTTCCATCTGTGTCGTGGGCATTGTGATGGCATGGGGAAGGCATTTCGCCTTCGTGAATTATTTTTTATTCGATAATCTGCCGTTCTACAGCAAATTCCGCGCACCTTCCATGGCGCTGATTATGCCACAACTGGGTTTTGCATTACTTGCTTCACTTGGATTACAGGAATTTATAAATTCCGTGGAAAGGAAGGAACTGGATTTTGCAAAATTCAAAAAGGTATTATATACGTCGGGCGGATTGATTCTGCTCAGTGTGCTGATATTATTCGCGAGCGATTTTAAATCAGATAATGATGTTCGAATAAAAGATCAGTTTGTATCGAACATTACCCGTCAAATGGGACAGGGCAAACAGCCCAGTGCTGAAATGCAACAACAGGCCATACAAACTGTAAATACCTGGATGTCTGCCCTGCACGAAGATCGAAAAAGTATTTTCGAGAAGGACTTGTTGCGGAGTTTCGTGTTTGTTCTTTTAGCCGCTACACTTTGCTGGTTTTATTTTAAAGGGAAATACAAACCTGTCATATTAATATCCGGGTTACTCGTCCTGAGTTCCTTTGATATTCTGACCGAAGGTAGTAAGTATCTGAGCGAGGATTCATATACGGAACCGGAAACGATAGAAGCGGCATTTACCATGACTGATGCCGACAAACGCATAAAAGCAGACCCGGATAAAAATTTCAGGGTACTGGATATGAGCAGCGGTGATCCGTTCCAGGATGCCCATACATCCTATTTTCATAACTCAGTAGGCGGTTATCATCCGGCCAAGCTGGCTCTGTATAATGATATCATTGAACACCAGCTCACCAAGGGCAATCAGCGTGTATATGATATGCTGAACACAAAATATGTAATCAGGAAAACACAGGACGGTCGGGAAGAAGCTATGCTGAATCCGGGGGCTTATGGTTCCTGCTGGTTGGTTTCCGATATTCTTTACGTAAAAAATGCGGACCAGGAAATGTCTGCCCTGGATAGTACCAACGTGCGGGATACGGCAATCGTTGAAGATATTTTTAAAGCCCGTATTCCTTTTATGCCGGTGAAAGACAGTGCTGCAAGCATCCACCTGATTGAAAATCTGAATGACAAAATATCTTACCAGTTTAAATCGAAGACAAACCAGTTTGCCGTATTCAGCGAAGTATATTATGATAAGGGCTGGAATGCTTTTATTGACGGAAAACCTGCTCCCTATTGCAAAGTGGACTATATATTACGGGGTATGGCGGTTCCTGCCGGTGATCATATCATTGAATTTCGTTTTGAACCGCAATCATATATTATGGGCAACCGTTTGAGTGTATGGGCGTCGATCATTATTTATTTATTGCTAATTGCGGCCGTTTTACAGCTATTTGGAATCTTGAGACCAAGGCCTAAAGCCCAAAGCCCAAAACCTGGTGAGTGATTTAGTTAATAATATTGATAATATCGTCGTCATGATCTTCAAAATTCACGCAAAAGTTTTAAGCTTTAGGCTTTGGGCCTAAGGCTTGTTAAAATGAATATAGTTTCCATCGTTTCCTATCCCTTCCTCCCGGCAAGAACCGGAGGACAAAAAGGCATCGCGCTTTTTTATAAATATTTTTCCAGATATCATTCGCTGACCATTATAACAATTGAAAAAAATCAACCTGCATTGGCAGAAGGATATGAATTACTGAACATAATCGGTAATTCAAAATTCCGGTATATTAATCCATTTATCTTTTTCAGGTTACGGAATCTGATACGTCAGAAAAAAGCTACGCATCTGATCCTGGAACATCCTTATTACGGCTGGCTGGGCATTCTTTTGAAAAGAACATGCGGTATAAAACTCGTTGTTCATTCACATAATATTGAAGGACTTCGATGGAAGAGTCTTGGAAAATGGTGGTGGCGTTTTTTGTGGAGCTATGAGAAAATAACGCATCAGCAGGCAGATTACAATTTTTTTATCCAGGAGGAGGACAGACATTATGCGATCGACGCGTTTCATCTGGATGAAAAAAAATGTCTCTCCGTTAGTTTCGGAACAGAAATTCAGGAGCCACCATCTGAAGAAATGCACCAATCTTCTTACCGGATCCTGCAGAAAGAATTGCAAATCCGCGAAGGTTTGCCATTATTATTATTTAACGGTTCATTTCAATATTTACCCAACCGCGAGGCCCTGGATAATCTTTTATTTCGGGTGAACCCTTTATTACAAAAAAAAGAAACCGCTTATTTAATATTGATTATCGGGCTGCAAATTCCGGAGACAATTAAAAACGCATCGTATCCCAATATTAGGATTTTGGGATTTGTGGAAAATCTCGAACTATATCTCACAGGTTGTAATGTATTTCTGAATCCCGTACAGAGTGGAGGTGGCATAAAAACAAAACTTGTGGAAGCATTGGCATTTAACCTGAATGCGGTATCGACTGAAAACGGAGCCATCGGTATTGATCCTGCACTTTGCAATGAAAAGCTGATGGTTTGTCCCGATAACGACTGGAATGCATTTGCCGAGGCGATCTCCCGGTCAGTAAGTCTAAATAAGAAAATGCCAACTGGTTTCTACGAACAATTTTATTGGGGAAATATCACAAGGCGCGCAGCGGATTTTATAAGCGTTGACTGTTGACCGTTTCGTGGATCGTGTATCGTGTATCGTGTATCGTTAATCGAGGATCGTTGTACATGGATCCTTATACGTAATTCGATATACGATCCACGATATACGATCCACGAAGTACGACATACGCAAAATTCCAGGCGTTGTAACAAAAAGAAATGGTGCATGTTTAAGGAAATTCTTAATCATACACCATAATAAATTAAAACATCTTAAAACGTTACGCGTTACGCGTTACGCGTTACGCGTTAGGCGTTAGGCGTAAATCACCATTTATCCACTTCCTCCAAATGATCCGTACCGGAAGAAGTTGCCTGGGCCGTCACAGTAACCGCTTCTGCTTTTACGGGAACTGGTTCTGGATCAGAAACACTTACAACGGGATCAAGGGGGGATTCAACATTCTCGTGATTTTCATGTTGTCCTTCTCCATTTTCCTGAACCTGATCATGATTGAATGCATCAAAATCAAAGTCGGGCATCAGATCAGTCTTGACATAATCAACTGCTTCAGTAAGTGCCTTTATAAATTTATTGAAGTCCTCCTTGTACAGGAAGATTTTATGACGGTCATACCCATCCTCATTAAATTTCTTACGGCTTTCAGTAATCGTCAGATAATAATCATTACTACGTGTAGCCCGCACATCAAAAAAATAAGTCCTCCGCTTACCGGCCCTGATTCGTTTGCTATACACGCTTTCCATTCTTTTGTCATTGTTCTCGTACGCCACGTTCGTTGTTTTAGGTAAAAAAAATAAAGCAAGCCCATACAAATATAATATTGTTATGGAACTGGCAAAAAATTCCCCATTTTGTGTAACACGCGTGTTTTTACGCAAATCAGGTCAGTCGTGGGTTTGAAGCTCCTCTCCCGTCTTCTGCTGCTGTTCGTAAAGGCGGGTATAGTGTCCATTCCTGGCCAGCAGTTCCTCATGAGTGCCTGTTTCCACCATCTTCCCCTGATCAAGAACTACAATCCGGTCAAATTCAAAGAGTGAGAAGATCCGGTGGGTAATGATAAAGGCCGTCTTATTCTGAAGATATTTATAAAGATTGCCGATAATTTCCTTTTCGGTCCGGGCATCTACGGCGCTGAGACAGTCATCGAATATGACGATTTCATGATTGCCGGCCAATGCCCTTGCTATGGATATTCTTTGTTTCTGTCCCCCGCTCAAAGTAACACCCCTTTCACCGATCATGGTATCGTAACCCGAGGAAAACTGTTGAATTTCTTTATCAATACTTGCATATTCTGCTGCATTTTTCGCTTCCGCGGAGGATTTACGATCCAGACCGAAAAGGATGTTTCCCGTCACGGTATCACTGAAAAGGAATACATCCTGGGGAACGTACCCGATCTGATTCCGGAAGTCGGGCAGATCAAGCGTCCGGATATCTTTTTTATCCATCAAGATCGTTCCGCGGGTTGGGTCATAAAACCGCAGAATTAACTGGGCCAGGGTGGTTTTGCCACTACCTGTTCTTCCGATAACAGCAATTTTTTCCCCTTTGCGCACTTGCAGGCTGAAGTCTTTCAATGCTTGAATGCCTGTATGCGGATAAATAAAATCAACATGATCAAAAGATATGTTACCGGAAAGCGCCATTTTAACGGGTTGCGGGATATCCTGAATGTCCGGTTTTGTCTCCAGAAATTCATTCAGTCTTTTCTGGGAAGCGGAAGCTCGCTGGATCATACTTGCTACCCATCCGATGGCACTGACAGGGAACGTCAGCATCGTAATATAAATGACAAACTCTGTGATGGTACCCAAATCTGTCTGATGCGTGCCATGGATCACATAGAATCCGCCGATCATAATCGTCAGCAGGGTGCTCAGCCCTATGATCAGACCCATGGAAGGGAAATATATGGCCTCTACTTTGGCCAGACTGATCGCATTTTTTCTGTAATCCTCGCTGTTGGCGCTGAAAAAACGAAGCATGGCTGATTCCTGCACAAAGGATTTTATGACCCGTATACCACTATAGGATTCCTGTGCATTGGTTGTCAGGTTACTCAGTAATGCCTGTATCCTTTCACTTTTTCGGTGGATCAGATTATTAACCATGTAAATCGTTACAGCCAGAATGGGTAATGGGGCCAGCACATAAAAAGTAAGGAGTGCATCTTTCCGGATCATAAAATAAAGACTGAAACCAATGGTAGCCAAAAGGTTTGCGAGATACATAATCGCAGGTCCGGTATACATTCTTACGCGACTAACATCTTCTGCCATTCGGCTCATGAGATCACCTGTGCTGTGAGTCTTATAAAAAGAAGTATCCAGTTGCTGATAGTGCTGGTAAATTTCATTTTTCTGATCGAATTCAATATGCCTGCTCATCACGATCAGGGTCTGTCGCATGAAAAACATAAAAATACCACCAAGGATTGCCAGAAGCAATAAAGTAAGTCCGGATATGGCCACTTTGTGTTTAAAACTCTGGTCGGTAGAATTTAAACTGCGGATGAATTTTTTTACAAGAATATCATAATTGGCCGTATCAGATCTCTGCGTTTTCGCCATGTTGATTTGACGCTCGGCCGAAACAGGATGCGGTGACTTTGACTGAACCTGTGCGCTCAGTTCTTTCTCCACTGTATTCACAACATACCCGGTAACCTGCGGGGCAAGAATACGGAAGTAGTTGGAAAGGATCACAAAAATGAGACCCAGCAGGAGTCTCCATTTATATTTCCAGAAGTATTTATTGACAGCCTTTAAATATCTCAAACTCCTTCAGGTTGATTCGGTGTAAAATTAAGATTCTTATACCTAACGCGAAACGCGTTACTATTAAAGCCAGTTTATATAAGATTTGTAATAAGAATCCAGATCATGGTCTTATAAAACTAAAGCACAAAACTTTCAGCGGTACGCGTCGGCTTTGTGCTTTAGAGGTAATCGTCAACGATTATATGCTCTACAATTAACAATTGACAATTAACAATTGACCATTATACTAGACAGCTTCTTCTTTTATTCCATATGGAGTAGTTACGAGTAAATGCCCCTGCATGTATTTCTCCGCATGCTGACTGGCATCCAGGCCTTCTTCTTCCTCTGTTTTACTAACCCGAATCGGAAGGATGAGGTTTATAAATTTGAAGATCAAAAACGAGACGCAAAAGCTAAACGGAACAACAATTAAAAGGGCTTTAACCTGTGTCCAGAAAAATGCCGGATTTCCATAGAACCAACCATCAGCGCCGGCTGAGTTAACTGTTTTTGTGGCGAAAATACCAGTCATTAACATACCGACCATACCGCCGATTCCATGGCAGGGGAACACATCCAGCGTGTCATCGAGTTTGGTTTTGGAACGCCAGTATACGGCAGTGTTTGAAATAACGGCTGCCACCACTCCGATGAAAATACTTTGCGGAATGGCAACGAAACCAGCTGCGGGTGTTATAGCAACGAGACCGACTACCGCACCTATACAAAATCCAAGTACTGATGGTTTTTTCCCTTTGATCACATCGAAGAACATCCACGACAAACCCGCGGCACCCGCAGCGGTGTTTGTAGTGGCAAAAGCTGAAACAGAAAGCGAACTGGCTGCTCCTGCAGACCCGGCATTAAATCCGAACCAGCCAAACCAGAGAAGACCGGTACCAATCAAAACATAAGGAATATTGGCAGGTGGAATTTCTATATGATCGATGTGACTTCTGCGTTGTTTTAAAACAATGGCGCCCGCTAATGCCGCACAACCGGCTGAAATATGAACCACGGTTCCTCCCGCAAAATCCAGTGCGCCCCATTTGGCAAGAATGCCGTCCGGATGCCAGCTCCAATGTGCCAGAGGGGCATATACAAGCAGACTGAATAAAACGACGAACAGAACGTAAGAAGTAAATTTAATCCGTTCGGCAACAGCTCCCACAACCAGTCCGGGTGTAATGATCGCAAACATCAATTGGAATAAGGCAAATAGTGTGAGTGGCACCGTCGGCATAAAAACCCAGGGTTTGCCTGAGTTAACACCTTTAAACATAAAATGCGTCATGGGATCTCCTATCAACCCCAAACCCTTTACATCAGGTCCGAAACAAAGACTGTATCCGACCACTATCCAAAGTACGGAAACAATGCCCGCGGCGATCAGACTTTTGATCATGGTCGAAATCACATTCTTTCGGTTCACCATCCCGCCATAGAAAAAAGCCAGTCCGGGCGTCATTAAAAATACAAGGGCAGTTGCAACAATGATCCAGGCAACATCAGCCCCATTGTACTTTCCATCATCAAAATTTGCAACAGAAGGAACGAATAGCGCCAGTAAGGAAATCAGAACCAGGAGGACAAAGGGTGCCGCTGTTTTTAATGTGACTTTGTTCATACTGAAAATAGTTTTTGTAAATAAGATGTTAACGGTGACTAAAATCAGTTGTAAAATAAAACAAAATCGTATTAAATGTTACATTATATTAAAATTAATATGTATTATTTATATAGATTAGGCTATTAATTAGAGAAAATTTTATCATAAGTTTATTTTTTTCATTTCATACACCGCAAATTCTGCAGCTCTTGCTGTAAAAGCCATATATAAAATCGACGGGCTTTGAATTCCCGTACTCGTCATGCAGGCGCCATCTGTCACAAAAACATTCTTGCAGGCATGCAGCTGATTCCAGCCATTAAGCATGGAAGTTTTGGGATCCTTGCCCATCCGGCAACCACCCATTTCGTGAATATCCCTGCCGGGAGCCCAGTGCCGGTTTTGAACTACGACGTCCCTGACTCCTCCGTTCGTCAGGGTTTCAGCGCCTTGTTCCATAAAATCTTTCATCAATAATTCGTCATTCCGGTCATAAGCGACATCCGTAACGAGAAGAGGAATACCCCATGGGTCTTTTTTGTCCTTACTCAAATAAACCCGGTTGGATTCCTTCGGAACGGTTTCACCCTGCATGTACATATAACAACCCCAGTCGCCGGCCTCAGATAATGCTTTTTTATAGTCTGCTCCGATTTCCGGCCCGTCGGTGCTGGCACCTCTTGTTCTGTAACAACCCATGAAAGCCATATAACCACCCACGAATTCCATATCATGCTTTTTGAAATTCCTGAAGTTGTTCATCATGGCTTCGGCGGGTTTTCTTCCGTAGTAATATACATCATGGTACCCTTCGATCCGGCCATTCATGGTGCCGAGATAATTATGATGACAAATATATTTACCCAGAATATCATGATCGTTTCCAAGACCATTTGGAAAACGGTTAGAAGTGGAATTTAGCAGAACCAGGTTTGTATTTAAAGCAGACGCGTTCATGAAAATAATACGCGCATAATAATCTGTTGTTTCATGACTAACGGCGTCGATTATGCGAACACCCGTGGCCCTTTTTTTCTTTTCGTCGTAGATAATGGAATGAACCACGCTATGCGGACGAACGGTCAGGTTACCCGTACGTGCGGCCCAGGGCAAAGTAGATGAATTGGAACTAAAATAGCCACCAAACGGACACCCGCGCATGCAAAGGTCGCGCGCCTGGCAACGACCCCTTCCCTGTTTGAGATGGATGTCCCTGGCTTCTGTTAATTGTGCCCAGCGGCCATGAATCATTCGCCGGTCAGTATACCGTTCACTGATTTTTTTTGAAAGATCTTTTTCAACACAGTTGAATTCAAAGGGAGGCAGATATTCACCATCGGGCATGGATTCCAGACCGTCTTTGTTCCCGCAGATCCCCGCGAATTTTTCTACATGTGAATACCAGGGTGCGATATCATCATAACCGATGGGCCACTCAATACCATAACCGTCACGTGCCGGTGAGATAAATTCGTAGGGGCTCCATCGCGGACAGGCCCTGCCCCAGATCAGCGATTTTCCACCAACCTGATAACCCCTGATCCAGTCGAAGGGTTTTTCCTGCTCATAAGGATGATCCTTATCCCTGATAAAAAAATGCTGTGTGGATTCGTTAAATCCAGCCGCCCGGGTGATCAGCGGATTTTCATTGATAAACTTTTCAGGCATATGTTGCCTGTGAGGGAACTCCCAGGGAGCGAGCATGGCTGTAGGATAATCTTTCAGGTGTACGACGTCCCGGCCTCTTTCCAAAACAAGGGTTTTTAATCCAGCCTCACAAAGTTCCTTGGCCGCCCATCCGCCGCTGATCCCGGATCCTACTACGATGGCGTCATATGTGTTCAAATATTTCCTTTTTTTAATTCAGAAACGGCATGATCAACGGCCCTGGCCGTAAATGCCATAAAAGTAAGTGACGGATTTTGGGTACTGGTGGAAACCATGGCGGCTCCGTCTGTGACAAATACATTCGGACAGAGATGAAACTGATTGTATTTATTCAGAAGTGATGTTTTTGGATCCTTCCCCATCCGGCAGCCTCCCATTTCATGAATATCCAGGCCCGGCGCCTGTTTGCTGTCATTTGCCTGAATGTCCTTACAGCCGGCCATTTCAAGCATCTCCGATGTCTGTTCCAGGTAGTCTTTCATCGATTTCAAATCGTTCTCATCATAGTCAACAGAAAAAATCAGTTCCGGTATGCCCCAGGCATCTTTCTTTTCCGTACTCAACCGCACATGATTGGTTTCCTTCGGAATAGTCTCTCCCTGCATCTGGGAAGACACAAACCACCCACCGGGTTCTGAAAGATTTTCTTTCAGCGGCGCGCCCATGTCTTCATCTGTATGATATTTCCCCCGTCCACGGCCCGCTCCAAAAAATACCATATAGCCCCTGAGGAAATCCATTTCCTGTTTATGCACATTCCTGAAATTGGGCATCATGGGTTGTGTGGGCCTACGGCCAAAATAATATTTATCCAGTGGTCCGTCGAACGCAGCGTTTACACTTCCCCGGTAGTTATGGAAACAGATATATTTTCCCAGTAATCCATTGTCATTTCCCAGTCCGTTTGGAAACCGGCTGGAGACAGAATTCAGCAGAAGCAGATTCGAATTAAACGTAGCAGCATTTACAAAAATTACTTTCGCGTGATAAACGACTTCTTCTTTTGTATTGGCATCAATCACACGAACACTGCTGGCTCTTTTTTTCTGCTCATCGTAAATAATCGAATGGACTACACTAAAGGGTCTGACGGTCAGATTGCCCGTTTTCAGGGCCCAGGGTATGGTGGATGAATTGGAACTGAAATATCCGCCGAAGGGGCAGCCTCTTTCACACATGCTGCGCGCCTGGCAGGGATTCCTGCCCTGCTGCAGATGAATCTCCCTGGGTTTGGTCAGGTGGGCACAGCGTCCCTGCACCACATGACGGTCTTTGTAATGGGCATTGATTTTTCCACTTATATCCGATTCCACACAGTTCATTTCCCAGGCCGGCAGAAAGTCGCCATCCGGCAATGTATCCAGTCCGTCGAAATTTCCACTGATCCCGGCGAAGTGTTCCACATGACTGTACCAGGGGGCCAGTTCTTCGTAGGAAAGGGGCCATTCCACCGCAAATCCGTCCCTTCCCGGGCCCATAAAATCATATTTACTCCACCGCTGGGTTTGTCTTGCCCACAGAAGTGATTTCCCCCCCACCTGGTATCCCCTGATCCAGTCGAATGGCTTTTCCTGCACATAAGGATGTTCGGTGTCTTTTACAAAAAAATGCTGGGAAGTTTCATTGAAAGCATAACAGCGGCTAACGACCGGATTA
>Ga0206929_1065_pt1 | contig 27842 bp, 23 predicted proteins | sample Alteio_BWOrgHeat_19_FD_152929 | JGI IMG/M metagenome (GOLD analysis project Ga0206929, IMG submission 152929) | Enriched cells from forest soil in Barre Woods Harvard Forest LTER site, Petersham, Massachusetts, United States -... | ecosystem: Environmental > Terrestrial > Soil > Temperate forest >...
GCTGGATGAAAGCAATACAGTTTTCAAGATCCTGATCGAAAAAAGTGATGATGTCAAAGCCGGCGGTGATTTTTTGCATTTGATTGTTGCGCCCTTCAATATTAAACGAAGATTCTTTGATCTGATCGATCAGGAAATCAAATGTGCAAAAGAAGGCCGGCCGGCAAAAATTACTATAAAAATGAACAATCTTGAAGAAGAAAGCCTGATCTCAAAATTGTATGACGCTTCTTCTGCCGGGGTTACCATTGAACTGATCATCAGGGGCATTTGCAGGTTGGTACCGGGCATCAGGCATTTTAGTGAAAACATTACCGTTCGCAGAATCATCGACCGTTACCTTGAACACGGCCGTATATTCATTTTCAACAATGATGGAATGCCACTGATATATTGCGGGTCTGCGGACTGGATGAACCGGAACATATACCACCGCATCGAAGTTTGTTTTCCAATATATGATGAAGGGATCAGGAAAACCATTCAACAAATGATAAAGCTGCAACTGGAAGACAATGCACAGGCGGTCATGATCAACAGTCAGATGCAAAACGTACCGTTGGCCGCAGGAGATGAGAACATACAATCCCAATATGAAATAAACAGGTTGTTTGCCGGAACTGACGGTGCAGTATAAATCCGGCTAACTGCGGCAAAATTTACCTTTCGTCAACGGGGAATGTCAATTGATGTTCTACCGATTACCAAAGGCAAAAACAACTAGTTGTTGTTAAATCAATATCTCCGTATATCAGTGATTCCAGAGCTTTTTAATTGTTTCTTCCTGTGAATAGCCAATGGGACAAGCCGGCCCCCGGGTGTTTGCCCGGTAACTATTCTGCGATTCATTCGGGCAACTGATCATGCGGCAACCCGGCATTTCCAGGTGGCCGTTTGGATCCGTCTGCCGGATCCATTCGTAAGCATATTTTAACCAGTTGTTGCGATAGGGTTCGGGCTGCAGGGAGAACCAGGAGATTTCATCCCATCCCCAAACGAAGAAAGATGTGGTGTCCGCTACGTTCGGCGTTTTTCCGCGTCCGTAATTATCAAACTCTACGAGGTAAGGCAGGTGATCACACGCCCAGCCACTGGGAGAAATTCCGCCTTTGCTTTTTGTATAAATACCGTCCAGGTAATTTTCCTGTAATTTACTTTCATACGGTTTATCCGGAATCGCTTTTATGCGCAAGGGGAAAGAATTAAAATCGAGCAGACTTTGATCGGCTTTCAACATCCCTCCATAGGGAACATGCGCATCCAATAATACCCAGTGCCGGCGCGCATGTTCTTTGGCATAGACGCGAATCTTACGGATAACATCCGACCACGCATCTTTTCCGGGGTCGTTCATTCCGATCAGTTCGACCTGCCCCAGATGAAATGCCTCGCAGCCCACATTGATATAAGAACACGCGAGAAAATAAAACCAGAGTTGCGTTTCCTGCTCACTGATATCCGGCACGCTGCTTCCCTTTCGCCAGTGATCGACGAATTTTCCCTGCCTGTTCAGCATGGCCCGGTATGAAAAATTCCTGGATTCCACAGGCAGGCCATAGGCACGGAAAACCCATTCCGGTATGCCGACCTGGTCAACTTCTTGCGTGATGATCTCGAACAGGCAGCCCTGGAAAATAATATCCGGATCATACGTATGAAGATCGCTGATGATGGTGCGTGCACTATCCCAGAAATGCGGCTCGTTTAAAAGACTTTCACCTCCCCAACGGTAAATGGCCCTGCCGATGAATTTGGCACCGATATTTTTCACCATGCGCATATCGTCGTCGTGATATGGATAAGTTTTATTTCCCTCTGGTTTTTCCGGGATCAGCAGGTAAACCATCGTTACGGCTCTTTCCAGGTAATTTTCCAATACATCCCTTGATATGCCGTTGCCGTCAAACTGATATGACTTTTCCTGCGCGTTTACGTGCAATGGAAATAAAAGGAACCCAATAAAAACAGCAGCTAAGATTTTCATCAGGAAGTTTGTTTACTATAAAATAAATGATCTTATGTGCCCCGGCAGGTAAATGTTATGCAATTACTTTCTGCTCTCCATGCTCCGCTGCAATCGTAAAAAATATGCCGCACATCGCGAGTGCAATGAACATGCTGGTCTTTTCCGGTTCGATATGCGTGGCGCCGGCGACACGGGGCAGATGAAGGAAGATTACCCAGAATAAAAACATAAACCCGAGCAGGGCAGAGGCCAGCCGGGTTTTTATATTGGTAAGGAGACTGACGAAGGCCAGCGAAAAAGCGACGCCGATAAAATAGGCCCAGAATAATTTAAAGGGTATCCAGGCAGGAACCAGCGTGGCGATGAAATCGGCATAGAGGAAATGCTGCACCGCAAATACGATCAGCGACAGGGCGAATAAAATCCTGCCGTTGCGGGCGAGGGCGGATTTGCCCGGGGACACTGTTGGATTCTGAGTATCTCCCGCGATGATAAAAGCTCCGGAGGCCAAGGCAAGATCCTCAGCGGTGGCTGTCCATGGATTGGGATTATGAAGATCACCCAGCAGCGTAACCAGGTGCGGATAGATAAAAAGAATAAAAAACAGAATTCCTGTCAGGAATGCGGCGCGGTGCATGGTTCTCGGAATGCACATGGCGATGCCGCCGGCGACGAATAAAGTGCTGATGAAATTCAAAAAGAAAATCCGGGCTGGCAGGGTTTCGGGCATGGGCAGGAAACCTTTCATAAATTCCTGAACGCCGAACTGAATGATCCCGAAAGCAATGACGGAGAATGCAAACAAATATTTGCCGGCCTTGAAGAGTTCCTGCATCAGCGATCGTTTATATAGCCACGAAATATATTAATCGATCAGGTTGTTCTTAACCGCAAAGAAAACCAGTCCGGCAGTATTTTTTGCACCGAATCTTTCCATCAGCCGGTCCTTGATGGCTTCGACCGTGCGCGGGCTCACTTCCAGTTTCTGGGCGATCTCCTGGGCGGTAAATTCCATGCAGATATATTTCATTACTTCCCGCTCACGTTCACTGAGGGTAACTTCTGTATTCAGGTTGGGGATCACTTTGGTACGCGCGTGTGATTTCTTCAGGAGGATGCGGTTCACAAAGTTATTGAGATAATAGCCCTTGGAAGTAACCTCCATGATGGCGCGTTTGATCTCGGAAGGATCGGCGCTTTTCAGCAGGTAACCATTGGCCCCGATCTCCATCATATGGCTCACAAAGCGTTCATCCTCGTACATGGTCAGCGCGATGATATGGATCTGGGGATATAATTTGGCGATGGACTTGGTGGTTTCGATACCATCTTTTAGTGGCATGCGCAGGTCCATCAGGATCACATCCGGCTGTGATACCGCCAGGCCGTCGAGCAGTTCCTGGCCGTTTTCCGCTTCCTGTACGAACTTGATATTGCTATAGGCCCGAAGGGAAAGGATCACTCCTTTTCGGAAAATCTTATGGTCGTCGGCAATGGCTACTTTGATCAAACCCATCCGTTAGTTATCTTCTGAGCTAAAATTACGTATTAATTGCTTTCGATTGTCGGCCTCAGATCATCTTCGCGATTCATTTCTATGGTTACCTTATAATAGGTTTGGGACATATCCTTCTCAAAGAATATTTTACCCTGCAGCACTTTGAGGCGGCTCTGGATATTTTTCAAACCCAGGCCGACATTACTCTTACCCAGTTTTTCAAAATCTGCCTGTGTTAGTCCGCGGCCGTCGTGGTGGAGGCGGATAAAAAAGCGGTTGCCGCTGGTATTCTGCGTGAGGTGTATAAAACTGGCGTTGCTGTGTTTGAGGATATTATTGATCAGTTCCTGGATCACACGGAAAATGATCAGTTCGTTTTCGGCCTTTAGCCTTTCGCGGTAATCGTGAAAACGCGAGCTGGCGTTCATACTGCCGGATCCGCTGATCTTCTGGAATAGGTCGTTCACGGCGGACTCGAGACCGAAATTCTTCAGGGTCGGCGGCATCAGGCTATGCGAGATATTGCGGATCAGCTGGATGGTATCGTCGATGATCTGTTTGGCATTGTAGATGCTCTGGAGCTGGGTCTGTTTGTCGAGGTTTACAAAATTCTCATTGAGGTAGAGGCGCGCCGTGGCGAGCAGGGGGCCGGCATCGTCGTGCAGGTCGGCCGCTATACGCTGGCGTTCTTCTTCCTGCAGGCGGATGGAAGCGTTCAGTAAAGTTTTTTGCTGATCCTGCTCCATGCGCTGGAGCTGTTGCTGGTAGCGGATAACTTTCCGCTGGTGAAAGCTGATGAACACGATCAGCCCGATTGTCAGCGCCAGCATTCCGATGGTGCCAAAAAACAGCACCATTGAAATATTATTATCAGAGCTTAAGGCTTGCAGTAGAATCATTAGGCAGGGTCAGGGTTTAGGTGATGATTGATTACCGGTCATTCGGGCTGGTAAAATCAACAGAATGGCTTCCAGGGGTCGGGTTTTTATGTTGAAAACGGTATAGTAAAAATGCCGCAGCAAATAATAAGTTTGTCAAGATATTACTATAAACTGTAATATTTCTCCAATATTTTGCCATATCACCTTCAGACAATTTATTCGCAATAATGAATAAGAAAAGCGTACATGCCACATAAAAAAGGAGTGCAATAACTATTAAAAAGACCGGATTGAGAATATTTAATGACTCCGTATTTTGGTTCATGCTCGTGAAAATATAAACCAGGCATAGTATAAGTATATTAGCCTGGCTAAAAAAACTCAATATCGAATTAAAGCGAATATTTATAGTTTTTAACAGGATGAAGAAAACAATGAAGAATAACGCGGAGACAATAGTAATTAGTACCCTTACTAATCGTAGTTTTATCGTTAAGTAAAAAAAATAAGCCAAGAAAGAGTACTCTACAATAGTATATATGTTCCAAAGCAAAAATGTATTGTGAGAGCCTCCTTGTAAAGTAACGAGGGAATCTGATACAGAGGAAAAAATTGAGTATAAAAAAATTACCCATAGTCCTTTTTCATTTGTTTTAATGCAAAACAAAATGAAAAAAACTATGGGTAAGAAAGAAGATATGGAAGTAATTATTTGAATCACTGATAATTGGATATAACTCAAATATAGAAAGTTACAGCCAATTATACTATAGTCATGACCAAATCAATCAAACCAAGAAGTAGGTGGAGGCAGTAAACGATCACCAATCATTCCATGAGTTACAGCCAGTTTTCCATGATCATTAACTGTCGTTAATTCAGTAATGCCTTTTCCTTTAGCATCAATACCAACGTAAACTAATGTTTTGTTTCCAAATTCATTTATTGCGTCGTTAAATGCAATTCCGACACATCCTGGTTGGGCTAAAATCGCTTCAATGATGTTTTTTCCAATAGTGTAGGTATGAGTTTCCTCATAAGAATGCTTTTCATGATGATTTTTAATCATCTTCGCTGCTAATTCATGTGTAATTTCTTCACCAGCGGTCTGGTAATTAACCTGTTCCTTTACGAGTGATTCTTTGTTCATAATCAGAGTTTTAAAAGTTTTTCTCTTGAAAGACTACGTAATTAACCCCGAAAAAAAAGATTCAACAACGCTTAGAAGCTGGGTAAAAAATCCTTAAATTGCCTGAGATACAGTCTGGTAGAGGGTTTAGGTAGAAATACGATGAAAATACACCAACTGAATTAGAGTAAAGTTCCTGCAACCGAATCGTATTTTTACGGTCGGTTTTTTAGATTTTTTAGGACTTTAACTATGGGAAAATGACGTTATCCCCAAATAATGAGTGAGTTGTGGATAAATAGAAACACTTAGAGAGGAATGAGGATTTCAAAAACGGGGACTTTTGCGTTGATTTGATTAAATCGGATTGCGGAAATTGCAATTATTCGAGTATTTCCGCGTTAATTTGGAAATTAAAAAAGAAAGAAGTTGATTGATACCGGACTTTATGGATTTTCAAGGATTTGGAAGATCTTACTGGACGGTAAGGTTGGACATTGGACGGTTTGAGAAAGAAACGCTACCAATCAACTTTCTAAATCAAATGTACATTTAACGCAAATATTAAAACAGAGCAGTATTGCTCAATTTCAATTATACGGTATTTACCTTATCCATCGTAAAATTGCTATACATAAGGGTGCATCCAGGCATATTATAAATATTTATCATAATCTGAACGCATAGAACCAATTTTACAACAAATCCCTCATGACTGCGGAACTAGTAATTAAAGTAGCCATAGCTGACGATCACAAAATTTTTCGGGACGGCATCAAGATGGCTCTGAAGGATAAGGAATACTTGAAAATCATTTGGGAAGCTGAAGATGGGCGTGACCTGGTCCACAAAATGCTTTTGAAGAAGCCCGATGTTTTACTCATGGATATTCGCATGCCGGAAGTCGATGGCATTAATGCAATAGGCATTCTCAGAAAAGAATACGAAGAGGTTAAGATCATTGTACTTACCATGTATGATGATCAGGAAATGATTTCTAAAATGATGGAGATGGGTGCGAATGCTTACCTGACAAAAACAACCGATCCGGAGGAAATATACCAGGCGATTCTTGCCTGCATGAATGACGATTTCTATTTTAATGATCTTGTAAATAAGGCGGTACTTTCTAAATTGCAGACCAAACGACAGGTACGTCAATTTTATCCCGATCCAATTAAATTCTCCGAAAAAGAAGTTAAAATTCTCCGCCTCCTTGCACAGGATAAAACCACTGAGGAAATTTCGAAGGAAGTTTTTTTAAGTCCGCGTACAATTGAAACGATTCGTCAGAATATGAAAACGAAGGTTGGTGCAAAAACGATTGCCGGACTGATCATGTATGGCATGCGAAACAAGTTAATAGACTGAGATTTCAGAATTTGAGAGTTACAATTCCACTTTTGATAGCATACATCGCTAATCCAACACGACTTTTGACGCTTAATTTGAGGAATAAAGCATCCCGGTAATTGTCTACCGTTCTTGGACTCACTTTCATTTTTTGAGCAATTTCTTTGTAGGTTTGTTCTGTTGTGACTTGTTTTAAAAAGGCAATTTCACATTCATTCAATATAATGGTTCCCCAGTAGGAATTTTTGGTTCCCAGATCTTTCATTAATCCAAAAAGTCTACTGGTTACAGTTAATGAGCAGTAAGTTCCGGTTGTTAATATGCTTTGAAGTGCATGCTTTAATTCTGTGGGTGTAGCCTCCTTTTTAACAAAACCTCTTACTCCTACTTTTATCAAATGAATCAAGGACTCCGCGTCGTACATAGAAAGTATCAATATTTTAATTTCCGGATGGTTTTTTAAAAGCCAGTGAATCGTTTCATGCCCATTCATTTCAGGCATGTTTAAATCAAGAAGTAGAATTTCGGGAATATTTGTATGATTTAATTTGTTAATAAAATCCTTTCCATTTTCAGCAAGCAGGGAAACATCGAATTCATCGAACGATTTTATTATATTTGCTAACGCGTCCCGAATCAGGATATGATCATCTACTAAACCAACTTTGACTAGAGTTTGTGACATGTTTTTAGGTTTATTAATAATTAGAAAGGTGTTATTACTTTTATACAAGTTCCTTTTCCAACCTGGCTATCTAACTCAAATTCAGCCTCTATTATTTTGGCTCTTCGCTGCATGTTATAAATACCGCTAACAGGATCAGGGCCTGAAATCTTTTCATCTAATATGAAACCGCTTCCATTATCGCGTACCTGAAGAACTAAAAAATTTTTTGCATATTCAAGTGATATCCAAATTTCAGAAGCATTTGAATGTCGAATAATATTATTAATCGCTTCCTGAACAATTCGAAAAAGAAAAATTTCTTTTGTGTCAGGTAACAGATTTGGTTCTCCAGTAACAATCAAACGAGCGCTAAATTTTCCTGCTCTTTGAATTAAATCAACCTGCATATTGATTGATTTTATTAATCCTCCATTTCGGATGATTTCTGTGTTCATACACCTGGTTAAAAGTCGAAGATTATGAAGAGCTATATCCATTATGTCAGAAATCTCTGATATGCTTTCTTTTGCTTCGTCTTTTTTATCCAAATCCAGAGTACTTAGACTAAGTTTTGCAAGGGATAAGTTTTGTCCAACATTATCATGTAACTCTCCTGCAATTTCTAATAAAGTTTGCTCTTGTATTTCTGACTGAGTCCTATATAATTCAAGATCGTAGTTTGCCTTAATTTCTAATAAATCATTATTAAATCCCCTTTGCTTTTTCTGTACAAAAAAAAGTATGATAATAATGAATGTAATCATTACTACGATAAAAAAAGTCATAGAAATTAAAAAAACTATTGCTTCAGGTTTGGAGTAGTACATATATAAGCTTTCATAAATGAAAAGAAAAGAATTGCGTAAAAAATTGAATTAGATAAAATTAAAAATCGTAGAATATTAGGCGCCATCAAACTTAGGTTATGCCAACTGAAATACGAAGGAGCAGAAATACTGAAATAAAATAGTATTCCACAAGTAATAATAAAATTTGGATCGGAATTTAAATTGATGGGAAGATTTGATTTTATAATTTCATATAGGTAGAAGAAACATGGAATGGCAAGGAACAAACACTCTATTCCAAAAAGATCGGGATAAAATGCATAAAAAGAGTTTTTCTTAATTGCCCAGAGAATCATACAAATGGAATAATAGGTTAAAAGAAATAGGATAATTATGATTCGGAATTTTTGACCTTTAATTCTGGTGAAGAGAAAATAATATAGCAATGATATTTCTAGTAAGGAAAAAATATTTAATACAACTTCACCAACATAGTTGTAAGAAAAGTTTTTAATATGATAGTCAAAAATTTTTGCAATTAAGTTAAAAATGAATGATGTAATTATGTATATACGGATAGATAAAAGATCTCTCCTATAAGTATAAACAAAACTGGTTATTAATGAACTTATTATAACAAATATTGAAAACCAATCTATTATTTGACTTGCTGTCTCCATAATCCATTTAATTTAGTGCTTACGAAATTATAAGCCGCTTTCATGGAATAATAGGGGAAAAACACCTTTTTTTTTAGATGAAATTTCGTATGGAGTTCGATCAATTGATCTATAATTTTAAAAAATATAATTGATATAAGTACACAAAAACCTTCACGAAAGGATTGAATTTCAACTTTAATTATCTGTATTTCAATTAGATAAAGCAATTTTTATTTTAGAAATTATGCGATTTTGTATGAGTACCACAAATATGCTATCGCCCTTCAGCGAAATTTTCAGCATGCGGTCAAAGACTCTGTAAAAATTCGTTTTAAAACATTTTCTAAATCAACGGGAAATGAGTTTTAAAATTCTGAATTACAACAAATTATATCCTTTTATAATCCCAAAATACTTTAGCAGGAAATTAGATGGAAACTACCAGCGTACTTCCTGCACTCCTAAATCGAAAAGGATTCTCTATGGATTTCTTTCAGATCCAGCCAGGTTCTAAAAGAGTTCTAAAAGAATTCAGCAACAACTCTAAAAGAACTCTAAAAGAACTCTAAAGGAACTCTAAAAGAACTCTAAAAGAATTCTAAAAGGATCTTAAAACAATTCTGCAATATATCAGCAGAAAAAGTAAAATGCTGGCAGAGAGCATGTAGAATGCTTGTGAAATTCAGCCTGTACGACCTTTCGGCCATTTTATTGCTACGGGGATATCTAATGAGAGTTAAAAATATTTTTCCGACCGCTGACAGCGCCAACAACAGGTCGGATTTAAGCTCATTACCGTATCGCCGAAGCAAATTAGAACCCTGCTGCATGAAACGTATTAGAACTCGTGGTATAATCTAGATGATAGAGGCTTATTCAATAAGTCGGCTTTAACTATAACGGAAGCAATCTGTTCCGCATCTTAAAAAATGGTTTTTCAATCAGGACCCGCATAAGAAGTGCAGCGCAGATGCATGTAATGATACAGATCAGCAACATCCAGTTGCTTTCTCCGCGCAAACCAACGCCGGTTAACCATTTCTGCGTAAGATGAATAATTCCTTTATGCGAGAGATAAAGAGAGTAGGATAAAGTGGCCAGGTTTTTTGTGATCGCCGATTTCGCACGGAATAAAAAACTGCCGGGAAGTATGGCTGATAAAACAAATGATCCAAAAGCGATGGCGATCAGGCTGAAGCCGAAGATCGTCGCCGCAAATGAGTGCTGATCAATACAAAGAAAAAGACTCAGCACAAAAAGAAGGCCTCCGGCCATGATCAACGGATTCGCGTATGTATTCAACCGCGAGAACCAGGATTTGCGAAAGCGGTAAAGGGCCGCAATGCCAACACCCGCCATCAGTCCGTCCAACCTCGTATAGGTAGGATAGTAGATCCATTTATACCAGTTCATTCCAAAATCATCGGAGTCGATTTGAGGTTTTAGTAAAACTGTCCAGCTGATCCATCGAAAAATCATGGTGAGCAAAAAAAAGACGGGGATCAGCCAAACGGATTTTTTCTTCATCCGGGAAGAAAGAACCCACCACAAAATGATCGGCAACAAAAGATAAAATTGCTCTTCCACGCAAAGCGACCAGGCATGCGAAAAAGTTCCGTAGCGCCGGATATCCTGCCCGTAGTTCTGCGTGAACGTAAACATTTTCCAGAGCGGCGCCAGCGTTTCCCTTTCATGAAAGGCGGGAAAAAAAATATAGATCAGCAGCACAAAAAAGTAGGGTGGGAATATGCGGAAGATTCTTTTGATATAAAATTCCCTGAATGGAATCTGTTCATTTTTCTGCCAGGCCGCCATCAGCTGGTTCGATATCAGAAAACCGCTGAGTACAAAGAAAAGGTCCACGCCGCACCAGCCGAAGTGAATAAAAGAATTATTCATCCAGTCCGGATGCTGGAAAATCGTATAGTGATAAAGAAAAACGAGGCTGATGGCCAGGGCGCGGAGATGATCCAGGCCGATGAATGTATGATCGTTCTTCATGGGCCCCAGTCGAATCGAATGATGTTTTCATTGAGCCTCCACTCTGCGGGCCGCGGGTTGCTCATCCAGTCCATCGGCTCCCCGAGCGGCTGTACTTTCGAAGCCAGGTCAAACCCCTTCTTGATATATTTTTTTTGTTCATCGCCGAGTACACCGGGTTCCGCAGAGATAAATAAAGGCGCACTGCTTTCAGCCAGCAGACGCAGCCATTGTTTGTTTTTATCCCAGGGTACCTTACTCGTGAGGCCGACACAATCCCCGTCGGCCGAATAAAAATTATTATGCTGCGGCAGGCGGAAGCCCAGCGTGTTCACACCCATTTTTAATGTACGCTCCCAGTCGGTTCCGCTGGTATCGTCGCCGATGCGGTTGAGTTCGAATATCCCGGCCGACAAATGACTAAATGTATTACACCCTAGCAGCAACATATCCAGCGCCGCCGCCCGGATCGTCTTATATACAAACAACACGATCTCTGCATTGGTGATCGACCGGTCGTGGAAATGCCAGCCCGGCGCGGTGATGGAATCATTCATCTCAAATCCCCATCGCCCGAACAAATCGTAACTCGTATAGTCATGCTTTAACAGGTGAAAGCCCCAGGTTTTATAGAGCCGGATCACGGTGCTGATCCGCTGTACGTTTTCAGGAAAGGTCGGATCCAGGAATCTTTCATTTGGGTCCTTCTGACCGGGACGAATGGGAATCAGCATCGCCGGATTATCCAACGCATTGGCGAGCAGCGGACGGGTCCAGAGGCCGGGCCGCATGCCCAGCTTTTTGATGTCCGACACCATGGCCTGCATATCACCAAATTTCTCATTGCTCCTGGTGAAATCATCTCCCCGACAACAGGTTTCATTTGACTTCACTCCTTTTACCTGCCACCCGTCATCAATTACGGAGAAGGGTTTATTATCAAAGTTGGTTACCAGATCCGACATGGTCCGGGTATGTTCCAGGATCAGATCCCTCGAATTATTACCATAGGCAAAATACCAGTCGTTGATGCCATACACGGGTTTCTTTGGAAGCATCGGCTCATCGCACATCATTTTACAGAACCGGATATCGGTATGCCAGGCATTTTCACCCGGCAGGTTTTCCGTGGTCACGATATCGGCCGCGTGCAGGTTGCGCTCGCCGAGTAATACACCCGACCCGCCCGAATTGCAGTCCATCACGAGTTCCAAAGATTCGATCGAAACCTGCCAGTAGCAAATCGTGCTGGAACCGGTCTTTACGCCAAAGGCATGCGTCTGTTCTCCTTCGGAAATGAGCATATACCAGGGCGCACGCTTTGACAGATCGGGCGCGTCCCAGGCCAGGTTGCCATAGGATCTTTCCCAGTCATCGCCGAGCACTTTGGATGAAGCGGAATTATTTTGTTTCCAGTGGCACTGAATAAATTCCAGTTCACGGCCCGGCGCGCTGATATTCAGGGACAGAAATTCTGCATTCAGTTTGAGTGTTACTTCTACTTCATTCAGCTTCCATGTTTCGGCTGTTCCCTGAAGTGAAATCCACTGGCCGTTACACCGGGCGGCGATCGCATCCGGATAGCGGATGGTTTTTACGGGCTTTCCTGTAAAGGGATTGATATGCACGAAGAGAAAGGAGGCAGCAGAAAATCCGGATAAATGAATAAACCTTCGTCTTTGCACGCAGGGATGATTTTTCTATTGAAACTGAAAGTAAATCAACGCAATGGCTGCCATCGTCATCACTATAAAAGTAATCATCCCCAGGATATTGGAGAGTCGGGAATTGGTAAAATTGTTCATAATTTTTTTATTGTTCCCGATATGCAGCACCACGGCGATCATCACCGGGGATGTAATCCCGTACAGGATGGCGGTGTACAACAGCGCCTTCATGGGACTGATTCCCAGAATATTGATCAGCAGGCCGATCACCAGTGCAAATATGATCACGATGTAGAACGGCTTCGCTTCATGAAATTTTTTGTCAAGTCCTTCCGGCCATCCGAAGGATTCCGCCAGCATATAGGAGAGCGAACCGGCCAGTACCGGGATGGCCAGGAACCCGGTGCCTACCACGCCCAGGGCGAAAAATATATAAGAAAATTTTCCCGCCAGCGGCTCCAGCGCTTTGGCTGCCTGCTCCACGGTATTGACATCTTTGATACCGGCATTGTGCAGCACCACACCCGTCGTAAGTATAATGAATAACATCACCAGGTTGGACGCAAACATGCCGGTGTTCACGTCGGCGGTCATATCCCGGAGTATGCGTTTATTTACAATGATGTGTTTCTTTTTGTGCTCCACATCCTCTGCTTCCATCGTCGCCTGCCAGAAAAATAAATAGGGAGAAATGGTCGTTCCCAGTATCGCCACCACCATTTCAATAAAATCTTTGTTCAGTTCAATATGCGGAACGATGGTAGCAACGAGCACTTCCTTCCAGTTTACTTTGATGATAAACGGAACGATCAGATAGAGCAGGATGGATAAACAGAACCATTTCAGTATGCCCGCAATTTTCTGATAAGGATAGGCGATAATAACAGCCATCATGATCACCGTAAACACAAAGCTGAAGGCAAAGGCAGGTATCGATGGAAACAGCAGGTTGGTCACGGCACCCATGCCCGCAATATCCGCCCCGATATTCAGGATGATCGCAGGCACGCTGAAGATCAGCATCAGGTAGAGAATAAGTTTTGGGTAATGATTCTTTAGTGTATTCGTGAGACCTTGTGAAGTCACCAGCCCGATTCTTGCACACATGCCCTGCAGGGCCGCCATCATCGGGAAAGTAAAGAGCGACATCCAGAGAAGCCCGAGACCATAGGCCGCGCCCACCTGGGAATAGGTGGCGATGCCCGAAGGGTCATCATCGCTGGCACCGGTGATCAAACCGGGTCCCAGTACTTTCAGGAATTTCCTGAGTTTTCCTTTTTTCTTCATAACCCCTCCCGTACGTGCGGGATAAGGGGAAGATACATATTCTTTGGTTCTTTAATGAACGATATACAGGGATGCACGGCTCAACACATCATCGGCTTCCAGAAAATCCAGCACGATACCGGAGATCGCATCGTATTCCAGCAGGAACCCGTCATGTCCATAGGTGGACTGGATCATATTAAACGATGCCCCCGCGATATGTTCTGCGAGGAATTCCTGTTCTTTTTCCGTAAACAGAAGATCGGAACGGATACCGATGACATGCGTTTTTGCTTTTATTTTTTTCAGCGCCGCTGTGATACTACCCCTTCCGCGGCCTACCTGGTGCGAGTCCATGCTCTGGGATAAATTATAATAACTGAACGCATTGAAACGGGCAGCCAGTTTTTCTCCCTGGTAACTCTGGTAGGATTCGCTTTTGAACGGACCGATGGATTTCAGGTCTTCATCTGCCTGAAAGAAATTATAGGTTTCCTGGTTGCGATAGGAGAGCAGGGCCAGACCGCGCGCCACTTTCATTCCGTTTATGCCCGCTTCCGGATCATTATTTTTCCAGGTGGGATCCAGTTCAATACAATGTCTCTGCGATGCATTGAAAGCACGGGCCCAGGGAGAATGAAATGCATTGGTGGCGATGGGAACAATATGTTCAAACAAATCCGGTTCTTCGATGGCCCATTCCAGCAACTGCTGACCTCCCATGGATCCGCCAATACCAATCTTAATTTTTTCAATGCCCAGAAAATTTTTCAGAGGCTGGTAGGCCCGGATCATATCCCGCGGTGTAAAAAAAGGAAAGCTGTGATAGTAAGGCTCACCGGTTACCAGGTTCAGTGACAGGGGACCGAGACTGCCATAACAACTGCCGGGCATATTCACACAAACGATAAAAAACTTTTCAGGATCTATCAGGTGTCCGCTCCCGACCAGGCCCGGCCACCAGTCTTCCGGATTGCTGTTGGCCGTTAGCGCATGAAACACCCATACCACATTCGATTTATCCGCATTCATTTTACCGAACGTATGATAACCCAAATGGTAGCCAGGTAACACAAAACCCGATTCGAGTTCGAATGGGTACTGATAGGAAAAGGTTTTGTGAATTGTCAATTGTCAATTGTTAATTGATAATTATGCAGGGAGTTATTGCCAACTGTCAATTGTCAGTGATTTAATCAATTAACAATTGACAATTGACAATTAACAATTAAACAAGCTCTGCTTTTTTCGACGACACCTTGTCAAACGCTTGTTGAAAGTCTGCCTTGATATCATCAATATGTTCGATGCCCACGCTGATGCGTACCTGGTTTGGCCTTACGCCTGCTGCCAGTTGTTCATCAATGCTTAGCTGTTCGTGCGTTGTCGAAGCCGGATGGATCACCAGTGTTTTGGCATCACCCACATTTGCCAGATGACTGGCCAGCTTCAGGTGATCGATGAATTTAGCTGCATTTTCTTTTTCTCCCTGCACGCCGAAATTCAATATGCCGCCAAAACCATTCTTCAGATATTTTTTTGCCAGTGCATGGTAGGGACTGGAAGCGAGACCGGGATATTCCACAAATTCCACCTGCGGATGTTTTTCCAGCCACCTGGCAAGTTCCAGCGCATTGTCCACATGACGTTGCACACGCAGTGAAAGTGTTTCGAGACCCTGTGTCAGGAGGAATGAATTAAACGGACTCAGGGAAGCGCCGAAATCACGCAGACCTTCCACGCGTGCACGGATGGCGAAGGCGATGTTGGGAAGACCCAGCGGATTCCCTTCTCCGAAAATGTCCCAGAATTTCAATCCATGATATCCTTCGGAAGGTTCAGTAAAGCCGGGGAATTTTCCGTTGCCCCAGTTATAATTTCCTCCGTCTACGATCACACCGCCGATGCTGGTTCCGTGACCGCCGATCCATTTGGTGGCAGATTCTACCACCACGTTGGCGCCGTGTTCGAGCGGACGGAAAAGATAACCGGCTGTGCCGAATGTATTATCAACGATCAGCGGCAGGTCGTGTTTGCGCGCCAGGGCGGAAATTTTTTCAAAATCGGGAATATTGAGTCTTGGATTACCAATGGTTTCGAGGTAGATGGCCTTTGTGTTTTTATCGATATGTACTTCAAAACTTTCGGGATCGTCGCCATCTGCGAAGCGCGCCTCGATTCCAAGTTTTTTCAGCGTTACTTTAAACTGGTTGTAGGTTCCTCCGTAAAGAAAAGAAGTGGAAACAAAATTATCTCCCGACTCAAGAATATTCGCCAGCGCGAGGAACTGCGCCGCCTGTCCCGAGCTGGTTGCCACGGCGGCCACACCGCCTTCGAGGGCCGCGATGCGTTGTTCAAAAACATCCGTTGTCGGATTCATGATACGGGTATAGATATTCCCGAATTGTTTCAGTCCAAAAAGATTCGCCGCGTGTTCCGCATTGTCAAAAACATAGGACGTGGTCTGATAAATGGGCACCGCGCGGGCTTTGGTGGTGGGATCGGCAGTTTGACCGGCATGCAATTGCAGTGTTTCAAAATGAAGAGGAGCACTCATAAAAATAACGTTTAAGAATTTTGAAAAAATCAGATAAGAAAACAGGAATAACAGAGATGGGCAGACCAGCTAAAATATCAACAACATCGCATCGTCGTGCAGAAGGAAAAAACGGTTAACGTGGTTGTGTATTTCATATAAGCCTACAAATGTAATAGAGTATTATCAATCCCCAAAAATATTATCATCCTGCTTCACAGCATACAGCCGCTTGCCATCCGGCAATTTTTGTTTTCCCAACGGTTGTTATTTCAGCGTGGTCGCAAAAAGATCCTGCATGGCCTTCCATGAAGCAGTATCTGCCGCCCCGTTATAGGCGATCGGAAGCTTGAATTTTTCGCCCAGTGCAGTGGCATTTGGATTACTGAACGCATGTTTGGCGCCCGGATACACAACGAATGTATAATGGACGCCTGCGGAATCCATACTTTTCTTAAAGGCGTTCTGCGCTTTTTCCGGAACAAACTGATCCGCTCCGCCCTGGCATACGAGGATATCTCCTTTTACAATATCTTTTTTTGGCTGCACACCGCTCAGGTCACCATGGAAACTCACTGTTGCTTTTAATGGAGCGCCCAATTTGGTGGCATTCAATACAATGAATCCGCCGAAGCAATATCCGATGCCGGCTATCCGGCTGGTGTCGGCCTGCGGAAAGGATCCGGCTTTCGAAATGGCTGACTCCACAGCAGATAATGCGAGCTGCGGATTGGTATAATATGGTTTTGTAAATGCCATCGCTTCCTTGGGATTGGTGGCCGTGTCGCCTCCGCCAAAGAGATCGGCATCTATTGCAAAATATCCGAGGCCAGCCAGCTGCCTTGCGCGGCTCTTTGTGTAATCGGTTACGCCCCACCATTCAGGTATCACTACTACAACCGGTAATTTTCCTTTTTTGTTTTCGTCGTAGGCAACATATCCTTTGGACTGTTTGCCATTAGACGTATAAAGAACAGAATCGGTTTTGATGGAGGGCGCCAGTTTCGTACTATCGACCGCAGCTGTTTGAGTCGTATCCGTATTCGCTGAGGATGATGGTTGATTGCCACAGGAAGCAATCACGGTGCAAATTCCGGCCGATAACATGGTTTTGAAGGAAATCCGTTTCATTATTAGAATGTTTTTGTATGTAAACGTTTAATAACCCCTTCGGGCTGCGTGTTTGAAAGCAAATTGTATGCCCTTCGGCAGGACAATAAGATACAAACGATGCATTTTTTGTTAGTTCAAAGAATGTTTTTTTCAGCAAAAACATTTTTTTGTGACCGTATATGAATTTCCAGAAAAAGGTAAAAACCGGAAAACGCAAAAACCACTTATTCTTTATGGTCTATATGTGCGTTGGGTTGGTGAATTTCCATCACATATGCAGGGTGGGCAAGTTCTTTAAAGCCGAATTGCCGGTACAGGCCATGACCATCACTTGTATTTAGCATCGTTCTTCTTAAACGCCTGGTCCAGGGCTGGTCAAATATAAACGACAACAATTTTTTTGACACGCCTTTTCCTCTGTGTTCGGGCAAAACATAAACATCAGCAAGCCAGCCGAACGTATAATAATCAGTAATCAGTCTTGCAAAACCGATTTGTCTGCCGTCTGAAAAAGCGCCCACGCAAAAGGAATTGTCGAGCGACCTGTTCACGAACTCAAATGAAATTCCTTTAGCCCAATAAGATTCTTCGTTCAGGAACTTATGAATTGCTTTAATGTCCATTTCCTCCTTACCGGATTTGATTGCCACATTGTCCATCTCAACTACTTTTTTTATTCGTCGAAATTACGGCAACCCCTAAATAAAAAAACCGCCGTATGCGGTTACACTAAAAACTAAATCACTCACTTCCATACTTCCACACTTCCATTCTTCCATACTTTCCCCGCGACTATATACGTTGAACGGGCGGGAGTTTTGATTTTTTCCGGCGTAAAGAATAAATTCTTTCAGCAATAAAACCGTAGAAGGCACAGTTTAAGAATACTGCTAAAGAAAAAAGGAAAAGATTATTTTGATTAGACAGGAAATGCCAGTAGAGGGAGAAGACCGGAATCCGGAGGAGGGTCCAAAGACTGCCGACGGCCTGCCAGACCGGTTGAAACTGACTTACTTTTTCACTGGCTTCCAGTCCTACCCAGCTTAAAAAGGTCAGTAATATAATGATGGCTGTAGCTACCCTAAAGATCCCGGCATTGAATTTTTTCATTTTTGCTGCTTTATCAGTTTACCAGGGGCTTCTGGATTCACGGAGTAGGGATCTTTGGAACTTCATCAAAGGTTGTGCCATGGGATCTATTCCATTCTTATAGCCAGTTTCCATGCCGTTCGCTGAGCAATATACTTTGATTTTTCCAAATCTCCAGTCTTTCAGTCTCCAGACTTGTTCTTAAAGTTTATCCAGCAGCTCAACCACTTTCTCGCGCTCCATGATCAGGTAGCCAAGCCGGTCGTTGCTGATGCCGTCTTTGAGCTGGTAGGGAAATACAAGCTGACCATTCCGGATCATCGTTTCGAAGTATTTAAAGGAGATATTGGGGTATTGTTTTAATTCATCCCCGATTTCGTAGAGGTGGGTGGACAAGATAAACAGGGAGGATTTAATTTTTATCAGTCCTTTGATAACCGTAGAGGAACATTTCATAGCGTCCTGGACGTTGGTGCCTTTAAATAATTCATCCATCAGGACCAGCCATTTTTTCCGGTCGCTGATCTGAGTAATCGTATTGCGGATACGTTTTACTTCATTAAAAAAATAACTTTCGCCCTTTACCAGGTTGTCCACCACATTGATATTGCTGAGTATGCCATCGAAGAGGCTGACTTTCATCCGATCGGCCGGAACACCCATGCCTAGGTGCGCCAGAAACAGCGCTGACCCGACCGATTTGATAAATGTACTCTTCCCGGCCATGTTGGCTCCCGTCAGAAAAAAGAAATTACTGTGCGGATCCATTTGTACGTCATAGGAAACGGCATCGGGCAGAAGCACATGACGGAGGGCCTTTATTTCAAAGAAAGGAAATTCCGTATCCTGGATTTCCGGCATCACCAGGTTATTTATTTTTCCTGCCATGGCCATGGAATACCACGCATCCAGTTTACCAAAGATTTCAATCAGCGAAAGCGCTGAAGGTTTGAAATGGTTCCGGATATAATTTCCATATTCCACCACTTCATTGGGCAGGAGTTTATCGCCGGTTTTTTTCTCTGCGAGGGCATGCAGCAGAGGGATATTCAGCAGTCGTTCTGCGCGGGACAGCAGGTCATTCAATAAGGGTGGACATGTTCGTTTTTTACTTATCGATATAACGGACAACATACCACGCAGAAAATCCGCGAAGTGTGTAATCGAGTAGCGTGTCAGAGAATAGTCCGATGCATGCAGCAACTGGTACATCCGGGCGCTTACGGGATCGTGGGAGGCGGGGATCTTATCAAGCGGGGTTTCATAAAACCGCTCCATAACCATCACGGTTCCGTTTGAAATGGAGGGCGCCCATTCGTTTTCATGGTCCACGATGATACGCAGAATTTCCTGCGTCTGCAGGATCCTTTCCAGCTGGCTGAACGGATGATTGAAGAATTCCAGCAGCTGAACTCTTCCTCCCACAGTGCGCGTATGATCCAGCCTGCTGAAAATGGAATAGTCATCCGATGTCTGGAAAATGGAAAGGTCCGCAAAGGTTGTGTTATCGATTTGCATAGTAGTCTGTAGCTGCTATCGTTGGAATTCCAGTCTTTGTCCCATTTGTGATTCATCAAACCGGCCATTTCCATAAACCAGCCGGCCGTTTACGAAAGTATTTTTGACAGATGCGGTAAACTCCCTGCCTTCCAGTGGGCTCCAGCCGCATTTATACAATATATTACGGGCATGCACATCCGAAGAACCGTTCAAATCGACCAGCACCAGGTCGGCGTGATATCCTTCCCGGATGAACCCCCTGTCGCGGATCTGAAAACATGTGGCCACGGCATGGCTCATTTTCTCCACCATTTTTTCCAGTGTGATTTTTCCCTGTTTTACATAGGAAAGCATCATCAGCAATGCATGCTGCACCAGTGGCAGTCCGGCATGGGCATGCAGGTAGGACCCGCCTTCACCCGCTATGGGTTCCAGTTTCCCCGATTCATTTCTGAAGAATCCTTTTTCTGTCATGGTATGAGGGGCATGATCGGTGGCGATCAGATCGAGCCGGTCGTCCAATAAGGCACGCCAGAGTGCTTCACGGTTTTCGGCTGCCTTGATGGCAGGATTACATTTGATCTGGTTACCGAGCCGATGATAATCATCTGCAGTGAAGTGTAAATGATGCACGCATACTTCCGCCGTGATCCGTTTTTCGACCAGTGGAATCATATTCGTGAAGAGGCTGAGTTCTCTTTCCGTGGACAGATGAAAAACATGAAGCCTGGACCCATGTTTTTTTGCGAATTGCACCGCAGTCAGTGAAGATTCGAAACAGGCATCCACATTTCTGATCAGCGGATGGTCGGCTGCAGTGAGTTCTCTGTTCAGTGACATAAAGATGCCGAGGTTTTCACGGATGATGCGCTCCGACTCACAATGGGTGGCGATCAGCACTTCGCTTCCGGCAAATAATTTGTCGAGGGTCAGGTAATTGTCCACCAGCAGGTTCCCGGTAGATGAACCCATGAAGATTTTTATACCGCAGATTTTATTTTTTTTCTCATTGGTGCGTAGTGCTTCTTCCGTATTGTCGTTGGAAGTGCCCATATAAAACGAATAATTCGCCAGTGAAGTTTTTTCGGCGATCATATATTTCTCTTCCAGCAAATTCTGGGTAAAAGCCGGGGGCAGGGTATTGGGCATTTCCATGAACGATGTGATGCCGCCTGCGACGGCGGCCCTGGATTCCGAAAAAATAGTTGCCTTATGTGTTAAGCCCGGTTCTCTGAAATGAACCTGGTCATCGATACAGCCCGGCAATAAATGTAATTTTTCACCGTTGATTTCTTCGACCGGGAATGACACGGAAATCTGATTGGCTATTTTGTCAATGCGTCCGTTTTTTATAAGCAGATCACTGTGGAATTGGTGTCCTTCATTTACGATCGAAATATTCTTTATCAGGTAATTTTGCATATCTTGAATCGGAATCGTAACCACTTAATGATGCAATTTATTAAAACGGTTGCAAGGCATATTATAATTCTAATCCTGCCCTGCTTCGGCTACTCACAGTCCACTTATCTTCCGCAGGGATCCCAGTATGAACATTTCCTGGACCGGATCGGCATCAGGATGCAGACCAACCCCGATCTGAATATTTTCACGGCAAAACCATTCAGCCGTAAAGTGTCTGTTCAGGTGGTCGAGATCGCAGACTCCATCAGCGCTGTTTCTCCGGAGGGAAATCCGTTGCACCTGGGAAAAACGGACCAGGACAATGCACATAGCCTGTTGATGAACAACAGCGAATGGGCAAGCGGAAGCCAGGAATCTTTTCAGAGCAAACATCCTGTGTTTAACACGTTTTATAAGACAAAAGCGAATTTGATCGAAGTCAATGAGAAAGATTTTTTTCTCGCGGTCAATCCCGTACTTCAGTTTCAATTGTCAAAGCAAACAGGAAACGATAAACAGGTTTACCTGAATTCCAAGGGCCTCACTTTTCGCGGAAGGATTGCGGACCACGTTGGCTTTTCAAGTTATATCACGGACAACCAGGAACGCGGTCCTGATTTTTTTACACAACGTGTATATGGTACGACCGGTTACCCGGCTGTTCCGGGCGTGGGCTATTTCAAAAATTTCAAGGGTGATACCACTGCTTTTGATTATTGGGATGCGCGCGGTTCAATCGATTTTGACTTCTGGAAATATTTTACGCTCCAGTTTGGTTACGACAAAAATTTTATTGGTGACGGATACCGGACACTTTTTTTGAGTGATTACGCATCGCCTTATTTATTCCTTAAGCTTGACCTGAGGATCTGGAAATTAAATTATACGAATATCCTGATGGAACTGATCAGCCAGCATCATCCGGGAGATTATTATTATCCGAAAAAATACGCCGTGGTTCATCACCTGAGTGTGAATGCAACCAAATGGCTTAATGTGGGATTATATTCAAACATTGCTTTTGGCGGCGTCAATCACTTTGAGTTTTCCTATCTGAATCCGATTATCTTTTTACCGGCGGCCCAGCAGGAAAACGGGAGCCCCGATAAAACCACTGTGGGGTTCGATTTCAAAGCAAATATTGCACATAGTGTTCAACTGTACGGACAGCTCCTGTTCAATGAATTTGTCTGGAGCCAGATCAAAAATTATTCTGCCGGCTGGTGGGGAAACAAACAGGGATTGCAGCTGGGTGCGAAATATGTTGATATGTTCGGGGTGAAAAATCTCGACATTCAGGCGGAGATGAATCTGATGCGGCCGTTCACCTATTCACATAACGATAGTGTTGCAAACTGGTCGCATTATAATCAGCCGCTGGCGCATCCCTTTGGCGCCAACTTTATTGAGCTGATCGGCATCCTCCGGTATCAGCCGGCCTACCGCTGGAATATAGAGCTAAAATGTATTTATAATAAACAGGGACTGGATTCTGCGGGTGAGAATTTTGGAAGTAATGTGCTGCTCAACTATGACACCCGTCCACGCGAATATGGTTTTTATCTCTATTCCGGTGTGCCGGCCACGGTGGTCAATGCCACGGCCTATCTTTCCTATCAGGTGTTGGAAAATTTATTTCTGGAGGGCACTATTATGCATCGCACATATACAGTACAGGATCCGGTCGCGGGCACTACAAAAACCAGCTCTACGATGTACACGTTCGGACTAAGGCTGAATATGTTTCGGAGGCAGTACGACTATTAATGAGTATGGAAGTATGGAAGTATGGAAGAATGGAAGTGTCCTTTAAGGCATCCTAATTTGCTATATGACTAAACACTTCGGGTTCGTTTTATTGTTTTTGGTTTGTTGCTTTGGTGCTTTGTCACAGACTGTAATCAGAGGAAAAGTAATCAGCGAAGAGACACAGAAACCACTTGCCGCTGTATCCGTTTATTTAAATAATACTTCCCTGGGGGCCATTACAAATGATGATGGCATTTTTATAATTTCAAAAGTTCCTACCGGCAAATTCAGACTCGTTGCTTCCTGTGTAGGTTTTGAAACTTACGTCAACATGATCGATCCGCGAAGCCTTGGAAAAGATTTGATCATATCCCTGAAACCAAAGGCAGAAGAGCTCCAGGGTTTTTCGGTAACACCACCCGATCCCGACGGTTGGAAAAAATGGGGCAAACTATTTACTGAATTGTTTATCGGGGATACACCCGGGTCCAACGATTGCAAGCTCACCAATCCCGAAGTGATCAAATTCCGGATGAATGCCGATAACACATTAACGGCGTACGCAAAGGAACCATTGCAGATCGTGAATTATAATCTGGGTTATGAGATAAAATATAAGCTGGAAGAATTTCAGTATGATTTTAATATCAAACTCGTGAATTATAGCGGTTATGCGTTCTTTATCGATATGGGTATAAAGTATCCAAACCGGGTTCGCAGATATGAGGAGGCAAGACTGGAAGTATATAAAGGTTCCCTGTTACATTTTAAACGTGCTTTTTTTGCGAACGAACTCGATGCTCAGGGATTTGAGTTGAGAAGTTTGGGAGAGATGTCAAATCCGGAAAAGGACAGAGCGAAACAAATATTGAGCATGCATCATAATGGACAGGTCATTGACACAGCGGATTCGCAGTTGGGATATGAAATGGGACCGGGGGGTGTGATACAAAATTTGAGAACGACTACGCATACAGTAGATTCAACGGACTATTTTAAAAAGATGATGCTTGAACCCGATTCTGTAATCAGTCATCAGCTTATTTCATCCGATAGTATTGGGTTTGCTGCCGACAGTACGATCGCGGGTATGTATTTTAAGGACTCACTCGAAGTGTCTTATAAATTCAAAACGATTCCCGAACGCTACCTGCACCTGAATAAAGATCATAAACATGAGACATTTCCGGTTTCGCAATTTGTTTTTGTAAATAAAAGGCCCATCTACATATTGAATAGCGGATATCATTATAAGCCCTATGATTTAAAAATAACGGGGTACTGGGCCTGGTCGGAAAATATTTCGACACTGCTGCCTTTTGATTATCGGCCACGCTAGGCAAGTATGGAAGACTGGAACACTGGAAGTCTGGAAGTACCTGCTCACTGAAACTTAAATAGTTTTGGGATTTAGACGTTCAATCAGGAAACAACGACTTATCAATTTGCGGGAACATACGAAGGCCGTTTTTGTAATAGATCTTTTTGAGAACATCATCCGGTAATCCAAGACCGTACATATTCCAGAAGGCATGGTATTTTCTTAAAGGAGGAAAGTATTCATCGTCTGTTTCAAGCATTCTGAAGTAAAAACCATATTCAGGAACCGACCAGGTATCTTTTCCAAACAGAATGCGGTCCTGGTATTTGATAAAAAATTTCCGCGCGTTCTTCGGTTGTCTTCCGATTTCTTCCAATACAGCGGCAAATTCAATCTGAACATTCGGCAATGTGTCGAGCATGGCGCCCAGGGCCTGCAGGTTTCCTGCCAGCCAGCCAAAATGCGCCGCGATGAATGTTGTATTCCTGTGTTTTGAAAAAATATGATGCTGTTCAGCCATTACGGTTTTCCAGCTTGGGTACCGTGATGATGGCCTCGCCCGGTCGGGATGTAATTTTAATTCGAGCCATCGTTCATTGGTGTTGTCCATCTTGTCAAAAAACGCACTCGGTTCCCCGCTATGGATCAGTACCGGTATTTTCAACTCGCCGCATTTTTCCCAGATCGGATCCAGACGCGGATCATCCACCGTGATCCTTTTACCATTTTTATCTTTCACTTCAAGACCCAGATCCTTATATACTTTGAGTCCCGCTGCCCCTGCTTTCACATCTTTTTCAAGCTGCTCCACGGCTGTCTTCGTCCATGCCGGATTATCGATTCCGCTGAAGTCAATATTTGTGAAAATCAGGATTCGGCCGCTCGCATTATTTTTTACATTTAGTAAAGACCGGTTCAGTTTGTCAACACCCGCATTATGCATATCGTTGCCGCCATAATTATCATGAAATATATCAAAACTTCTTCCACTCAGATTTACCATCACCACCAAGTTTAGGGAATTCATATCGGAGAGCAGGGCCTTTAAATCCTGATCCGGCATATCCCATTGATGATTATGCACATCAATGAATGGGTATTTTGCTTTTTTGATCAGATGTTCCGGAACCACCAGTGTGGATTTTGGATTGTAGGATTCCATATCCATATTCTGACCACATGAATTCAGGCTAAAAGCAAGCAGGAAAACGAGACCGTAGAATATTTTCATCCTACAATTTAAGGCAGAATTGAAAGATGGCCGCGCCGTTTGTACATTTGGCGGTTGACGTCTGTCTGCCAGCAGGTAGGGTTAACGCAAAGAAACGTTACGCCTTAGGCGTTAGGCGTTACGCGTTAGGCGTTAGGCGTTAGGCGTTTCTATTCGACCGGTATAAAAATGTCAAAACGGGCACCCTTACCCGCAACGCCCTGTGCTGTAATTTTTCCTCCCAGATTTTCAATTACTTTTTTGCAGATGGCAAGACCCAGACCCGTTCCGGCGTATTTTGACTGGTCGTGCAATCTTTGAAAGAGGCCAAAGATTTTTTCTGTGTGATCCGCGTCAAAACCGATTCCGTTATCATCAAATGAAATCTTATGGAACAAATGCGGACTGTTATTTTTTCCATTGAGCATAGATTCCATCCGGTAGGAAATATTCAATTTCAGGGGCGCATTTTCTTTTTTATATTTAACGGCATTGGAAATTAAATTGTAAAAGACCTGTCTGAACTGGATCGTACTGGTTTTCAGAGAGGGCAATGGCATTCTCGTAATTTCCAATTCCTTTTGATCGATCATATCATTATAATCTGAAATCACGTCGTTGAGCAGTTTATCGAGATTACAGATTTCAGGTTCACTGGTAAGATCAGCCTGGCAATATAAAAGCAAACCTTCGATCAGGTCCTGCATACGTATACTGGACGTTTCTATTTTTGAGAGGGTTTCGCGGACCCGTGGTTTTATCTCTCCTTCATCTTTTAGCCGGCTGATGAACAACCTTATTTTCCGGAGTGGTTCCTTTAAATCATGGCTGGCGATATAATTAAAGGATTCAAGTTGTTTGTTTTTTTCTTCGAGCTCGGCATTGGCCCGTTCTATTTTTTCAGTGTAACTTTTTAAATTGTCATTGGCTATTTTCATTTGAGTCAGGTCCCTCGTCACTTTCGAAAATCCCACGACTCTGCCCCCGGCATCGTGCAGGGCAGTGATCAGGATACTTCCCCAGAACCTGGTTTTATCTTTTCGTACCCGCCATCCCTCGTGGGAGGCCTTACCATCTTCGGAGGCAATTTGGATCAATGTTTCAGGAAGATGCGATTGCTGGTCCTCGGGTAAATAGAAAATACGGAAATGTTTTCCGATGATTTCGCCGGCAGTGTACCCTTTTATTTTTTCGGCTCCCGTATTCCAGTTTTCAATAATTCCTTCGGGGCTCAGTCGCAGTATCGCGTAATCCTCTACCTCATTAATCATGCGGAAATAAAGTTCCTCCTGCTGAATGAGCTCCAGGTCACGCTCTTTAAGTTTTGAAGCTGAATTTAGCTGGTCCGTTACATCGATTGAAACACTGATCACTTTTTCTACCTTGCCGGTTTTATCCCGTTCAAATACGGATCCATACGTATTGAACCAGCGGTAAGCGCCATTCGCATGCCGCATACGATAGCTGAATTCAACGATCTGTTCATTATTCAGGGGTCCTGGCTGGTTCGCATTCTCCAGGGCGCGAGTGTTTTCCTCCTGTATCCGGACCAGATCGTCGGCGTGGGTAATACTCAGAAAAAAATTCATACCCTCTTCCAATACTTTTTCTTTTTTGTAGCCGAGCAACGGTTCGATGGCACGGTTTATAAAAAGATATTTTCCCGTCTGGATATTGTACACGCAAATCAGGGAAGGTGTGAGGTCCGTGATTTTCTGTATAAAGAACTGATTATTTTCCAGTTCCTGCTGAATAAGCTTCTGACTGGTGAAATCCTGCAGCGTTCCAAAAAACATTTCAGCCTCTCCATTTACATCTGTCATGACTTCTCCCATGGCGTGCAATGTTTTTTCTCTGCCATCGGGTAGAATAATCCTGTAAAAGAAATCATGTGCTGTTTTATTTTTCATCGAGATCTCCATCTGTCTTTTTACCAGGGCGGCGTCATCCGGATGATTATAAGATGCCAGGTCAACCTGGTTGATGTCGACATTTTCCAGTTCATAGATGCGGTATAATTCCCGTGACCAGGTGTATATATTTTTTTTGAGATCCCATACCCA
>Ga0206929_1067_pt1 | contig 27613 bp, 27 predicted proteins | sample Alteio_BWOrgHeat_19_FD_152929 | JGI IMG/M metagenome (GOLD analysis project Ga0206929, IMG submission 152929) | Enriched cells from forest soil in Barre Woods Harvard Forest LTER site, Petersham, Massachusetts, United States -... | ecosystem: Environmental > Terrestrial > Soil > Temperate forest >...
CCATGGTAGATGTGATCATGAATCACCAGCTGGATTTACTGCATGTGCATTATGCGATTCCGCATGCCTCAGCGGCTTATATGGCAAAGAAAATAGTTGCCACACAGGGAATCAGCATCCCGGTAATTACAACCTTGCACGGCACGGATATTACTTTGGTCGGCAGGGATAAAACCCTGGCCCCCGTCGTCGCTTTTTCTATTAATGAGAGTGATGCCATCACGGCCGTGTCGGAAAATCTGCGGGATGAAACATATGAAATTTTTGATATCAAGAAGGAGATCGAAGTGATTCCGAATTTTGTCGATCTCAGCCGTTTTCATAAAAAAGCAATCGACCCCTTCCGTAAAGTCATTGCTCCAAATAATGAACGAATTGTGGTGCATGCATCAAATTTCCGCAAGATCAAAAGGGTATTGGATGTAGTCAGGATATTTGCTGAAGTAAACAAACATATTCCCTCAAAATTATTGTTCGTGGGCGATGGGCCCGATCGCCATGATGCGGAAAACCTCTGCCGTGAACTGGGTATCTGCGATGATATCAGATTCATCGGAAAGCAGGAACAGATCGAAGAAATCCTGGCAGTTTCGGACCTCTTTCTGCTTCCTTCGGAATACGAAAGTTTTGGATTGGCAGCCCTTGAAGCCATGGCTGCGGGGGTGCCACTGATTTCATCGGATGCAGGCGGTCTGCCCGAAATAAACATCAATGGCAGAACGGGTTTTATGAGCCCTGTCGGCGACGTGGCGTCCATGAGTCGCCAGGCCATTACCATCCTGGAAAATGATGATGTTTTGAAAACCTTTAAGATAAACGCGCTCGAACAGGCAAAAAAATTCGACATACACCACATCGTTCCGATCTATGAACATTTGTATGACCGTTTTTTGATGAAGTCCCTGCCGGTAAAAAATACGGTGCTGAAAAAAGTTGACTGATCAGAAATAAAATTATTTCCGTAGCCACCGTTCGGGATCGAAGAGGCGGTCCTTTTCATCTGAAATTACAAATTCAAGCTGACCGATATCTGCCAGCTTGCCGATAAGCTGGCCCGTTTTAACCGCCTGCCCCTTGGTTACGGACACCGTGGACAGGTTGCTATAGGTGGTAAAATATTTACCATGACGAATCATGACGGCTGTCACATCTCCCACATTAAAAACGTTTTGGACCTGTCCGTCAAAAACAGCCGTAATCGAGGAATTGGGCGCGGCTTCTATCGTAATGCCCTGGTTATTGTGAATAATACCTTTAATGTATTCATGCGGGCCATAGCGCATGGCTATGGTGCCCGAAGCAATGGGCCATGGTAAGTGACCCTTGTCTTTTTCAAAATTTCCGGATAATGCAATGTCTGCTGATGTGTTGAAAATGGTTTCTGCAGCAGGCTTTGCAGCCGGTTTGACGGTCGATGGCATCATTCCCGATCCTGCTACACTGCCAGGATTTTTGGTGGGGTCTGTTCTGGCAGGATTGGTTCCGGCCGTATTCGAGCCCGCGTCTGCAGTCGCTTTTTTCTTCGCTTCACGGATGGCATCTTCCCTTGCCCTCCGGATAGCAGCCATGATCGCATTACCCAGTTTCTGATCCTGACGCTGCTTCAGATTCATTTCTTTTTTTAATTCTTTTTCATGGCTTTGAAGTTCTTCGACAGCAGCATCCTTTTCTTTTTTCTCAATTTCCAGCACCTGCCTTTCCTTATTTTGTTTTACAAGTGCTTCGTCTTTTTCTACGCGTTTTATTTTGAGTCCGTCAATTTTGTTCTGCAACAGCACCTGGGTTTTGAGAATATTATCGGCTCTCTGTTCCCGGTAGGTTCTGTAAGATTTCAGATATTCGACCCGCTTGATGGCATCATTAAAATTTCCCGCAGCAAATATAAAATTCAAATAGTCGTAGTTGGTACGGTTTTCATACGCGTATATCACGCTTTCGGCATACTGTTTCCGAAGGGTGTCCAACTCCTTTTTCAGTTTGATGATTTCCTGCCAGGAATTATTCATATCCGCCTGGATAAAATTCAGCTGCTGGTTGATATTCGAAATGGCAGCCTCGCGCAGACGAAGCCTTTTTTGAAGAAGGGCCAGCTGGCCCAGCGTCTGCTTCCGGTTCTTGTGGGTGATGTCCAGGGAGTGTTTTACGTCCTCGATCTCCTTCTGAATGGAAGCTCGTTCCTTTTCGAGATCAGACCGGCTCTGAGCCGGCGATTGAGCCAGACAGGCATTTACCAAATTAAATATAATAATAAAAAGAAAAACTGGTTTGCGCATATGCGGATAACGTTCGGGATGAAGTTAATGTATAACGCTTAGTTGCGTTTATAATTTTTCGGGACGGAGAAAGGAAAATCTAAATTATCGTTAAAAGAATATTTATTGAAACTCATTTCCACATCCAGCCTCGCTTTTTCTGCAACAGAGATCTTACGGTACGTAGAGAAGAGAATGGTATCCACCTTTTCATACTGACCGAATGTGATATCACAGTAGCGGGCCTTCAGCGGATCCACATCGTCGAGTTTACTGTGTTTCAAACTCAGATCACCCGTATTCAGCGTCAGATAATTTCTGAATTCCCTGCCGATACTGAGAATGGATATGCCCTGCGCTTCCTTCCGGTAATAAACAATATTGCTGTCCAGATAAATGGGATTGCCCAGGATGATCGATTGCAGGGTATTGAAATCAAACGGGAGGTGGCTGATCTCCTGCAAGTAGCTGACAGACCTTAACTGATAAACTTTATTCATCTTATTTAAGACCTTCACACTATCAGGAGTGATCAGCGCCCGGTAAACTTCAATACCCAGGAGGGTGGCGTTTATTGAGATCCAGATCCGCTTGTCTTTTTCCAACCTGATGAATGCAGTCAGGTCATAGTCCTTCCCATCACTCCCTTCATAATGCACTTTCAGTTTGGCAGAAAAAGTTCTGCAGTCAATCATACCTGACTTGATATGATTGTACAATTGCTGGATATACACCATCGAATCGGCATGTAAATCTTCTACTGCTGTTGTATCGGTTTTTTTAAGCACAGTATCTTTTTTACTGAGTGCTGTCGTAATCTTTTTACTTGACCGGCAGGATATTCCCACCAGTACAATCAGGAACAAACCAACACCAATCTTCAAAAAGAACCTTGCTCCCGTGTTACGCATATTCGAGTATTAATACATTTTTGGTACTTACCACAGGCAGGGACGTCAGTTGGTTCATCTATCTGGCGTTAGGCGTTAGGCCTTAGGCTTTAGGCTTTCCCCGTATGTCCAAAACCTCCGTCATTCCGCCCTGTCTGATTCAACTCCATCACAGTATGCCATTCTACTTTTTCAACACGGTTTACAACCATCTGTGCGATGCGTTCACCCGGATGGATGATCTGTTCGGTATCGGAAAGATTTATCAGAATTACTTTCAGTTCTCCCCGGTAATCTGCATCAATGGTACCTGGTGAATTCAAACAGGTAATACCCTGTTTCAATGCCAGTCCGCTGCGCGGCCGCACCTGGGCCTCGTATCCGGGGGGCAGTTCAATAAAGATTCCTGTCGGTATCAGCATGCGCTCTAACGGCCGGAGACTTACCGGCTCCGGAAGATCAGCCTTCAGATCCATGCCGGCGGCGTCGGCAGAAGCATAGGCGGGCAAAGCGTTTGATGAATGATTTATGATCTTAACCGGAATGGACATGGGCGCAAAGGTAACTAATCCACTTTCCTCAACAATACCACGGCCTGCGCCATAATACCCTCTTCCCTTCCGATAAAACCAAGTTTTTCAGTTGTGGTTGCCTTGATTGAAATATCGCCGGGACTAACATCGAGAATCTCTGAGATGATCAAACGCATCCCATCTGTATGCGCAATGATTTTAGGCTTCTCCAGGCAGACCACTGTATCCAGGTTGACGATCCGGAATCCTTTCTCACGAATGAGCTGGAATGTTTTTTTGAGCAGGATTTTGCTGTCAATATCTTTCAGGCTATGATCAGTATCCGGAAAATGGATCCCGATATCCCCGAGGTTCAGGGCGCCCAGCATGGCATCACAAATGGCATGGAGAAGAACATCTGCATCACTATGACCCAACGAACCCTTGCTATGCGGAATTTCTATCCCACCCAGCCATAATTTTTTGCCAAAAACCAGCTGATGAAAATCAGTTCCTAATCCAATCCGGTAAGACATAAAAGGAATTTGAGAATCTGTAAAACTGGAAACTGTAAATAAATTTCCAATTCTTCAGATTACTGATCCGTATTGTTGGTTCCAACAGCAGGTCCGTCCAGATCGAATATCAATCCAAAGCGGATGGTATTTGACAGTGGATTTCTCGTTATACCGGATCCGGATGGGATCAGGTAGGAGAAATTCAAACCGAGCATATTATATTTTAAGCCGACACCCATAGTGAAATACTGTCTGCCTCCCTGTTGCTGGCTTTCATAAAAATAACCAAGGCGAAACGCAAACTGATCATTATAAGTATACTCTCCACCAATGGATGCATTGATCGTATTAAACTGGCCGTTAAATGATTTAAACCAGCTGCTCACCACACTCTGATTGTAATATGCATTGAGCGCTTCTGTGGTCACAGTATCCGCTCCATTCACCGGTGTCGGCGGAGCTGGTACCAGGAGTTTGTTCAGGTCGAGGCCAAAACTGATCTTGTTCTGTTCGTCAAAAACCTTGGTATAATTTCCTCCCAAGCCCATATTTGCAGGGATATATTCTTTCTGAGTAGCGTCGTTGGTATAACCGATTTTTGATCCCAGGTTCGACAAAACAAACCCGAAAGTCCAACCTTCCTGATTGGCAGCAACATTTTTATAGGTAAGTGAAATATCTGCCGCCACTGCAGTTCCCGCTTTATAGGCAGAAATGCTTCCATTGGTGGCCGCGGCACCCAGGGTCAGATTTGAATTGATATACCGCAAAGTCAGTCCGATTCCCAGTTTATCCGCCAGTTTCCGGGAATAACCCAGGTCAAGCGCATATTCACGGGGTCTTCCTTCACCCCAGCTGTTACCGCTATAATCGGAAAACTGAATGCTGCCCAGGCTGAAATATCGGATGGAGGCCGTCAGTGCCTGATTTTCATCTAGTTTATGATAACCGGAAGCGGCCAAAAGATATACATCATTTAAGCCAAGATCCTGAAGCCATGGAGTATAGGTGATACCAATGCCTGTTTTATAGTCAGAAAAAGGTGTTTTAGAAAGATTATAAAAGCCGGAATTCGCATCCGGAGAAGTCGCAATACCTTCTTCGCCCATCCCACCCGCACGCGCATCCGGGGATATTCTCAGAAATGGTACCGCAGTAGTCGTCACATTGATTGGAGCAGTTGCTTGGGCATTCACCAGGTATACAGAAATCAGGCCGCACAATAAGGCAGTTAGTCGGAAAAACAGTCTTTTCATGAAATTTAATTTAGCTTTAAAAGGAACTGACCGTAAAACGAGACTATAAACGTAGAAAACCACGTCCAGGGTTTCATTTTAACTTTTAAGGGTAGAAATTTTCAATAGCTAATCAGGTGTTTTTTGGTGAGTTTGTTCTTCCGGTTATCCAACGGAAACAAAACCAGAATATTGCGCAAGTTAAAGGTTTCACACGATCGGCAAAGCTAAGCAAAAAGACGGCCAAAATTCCCACAGGGTTTAACATTCCCAAAAAGGGATTTTTTCCATCAAACAAACTAATTTCGTCCTCCCTGCGTATTATACTTACAGGGGTCTTTTTTTACAATATTTGTTTAATAACCACGTTTCTATACTTAACTTATCACGGTTAAATGCGTTTTCTATGAATTTCAAAAATCTAGTTATCCTGGCTTCCTGTGCCGCAGGAATGGCTTCTTGTAAACCAAAAGTCCAATCTTCTGCTGTTACTGGCTGGAATTATAATGATAAGAACATGGGGGGCTACCAGGTATCCAAAGAAAAGGAACAGCGTACCGGACCCGGACTTGTCTTTGTTCAGGGTGGTACTTTTACCATGGGAGCTACCGAAGAAGATGTGATGAGCGACTGGAATAATATACCACGCCGTGTAACGGTGAACTCCTTTTATATCGACAGAACCGAAGTTGCCAACGTACATTATCGCGAATACCTGTACTGGATCAACAATGTGTTTGAAGGAGATGAATACCAGGCTGTCCGCAATGGTGCCCTTCCCGATACCCTGGTATGGAGAAGCGAACTGGCTTACAATGAACCCCTGGTGGAATATTATTTCCGCCATCCTTCCTATAATTATTACCCGGTTGTCGGAGTTAGCTGGAAACAGGCCCATGACTTTTGCATCTGGAGAACAGACCGTGTAAATGAAAAAGCATTGGTTGACCGAGGCTTTATCAATAAGAATTCCCTGAAAAATATCCAGGGTCTTGGTCAGGAAAATTTCAACACCAAATCTTATCTGGTAGGTGAATACCAGGCAACTCCCGGTCCTGCCGCAAAATCGAAAAAGAACGAACTTAAAAATCCAAACGGTACCCCGCGTACGCAGGTAACTTTTGAAGATGGTATCCTGCTCCCCTCTTATCGTCTGCCAACAGAAGCAGAATGGGAATATGCAGCCCTTGGATATATTAATCAGAATCCTGCTCCAAGTAATAAAGACAGCAAGAGAGGTGAAGAACTGGTTGCCAATAAACAGGTTTACTCTTGGAGCCAGAATGTGAACGGTTTGCGTGATTCGCGCCGTGGTACATGGCAGGGAACCTTCCTCGCCAACTTCAAAAGAGGAAGTGGTGATAACATGGGGGTTGCCGGTGGTTTGAATGATAACGCCGTCTACACCGCAGATGTAACTTCATTTTATCCAAATGGTTTCGGTCTTTATAATATGTCAGGTAACGTGAGCGAGTGGGTTGAAGATGTCTATCGTCCGCTTTCCGCCCAGGACGTGAATGATGTTGCACCTTTCCGTGGTAATAAATTCGAAACAATGGACCTCAATAAAGAAGGTAAGCCTGAAAGGGACAGCCTGGGTAGAATTAAATACCGCGCTGTGACAGATAAAGAAAGTGAAAACAGGAGAAACTATCAGAAGGGAGATGTAATCAACTACCTCGATGGTGACTCCCTGATTGCCGGTATTGCTTATGGTTACGGTAAAACCACACTGATCAGTGATAAATCAAGGGTTATCAAAGGCGGTAGCTGGAACGACCGTGCTTATTGGCTCGGACCCGGAACACGCCGTTTTATGGAAGAAGACCAGGCAAGTTCGACCGTCGGTTTCCGTTGTGCGATGGACCGCGTGGGTAGTGCTGCAGGTAACGGCAGACAAACCGGTATCAGCTATAAAACAAGGAAACAAAACGCCCGCAAACAATAATCAATTAATAAGTTTTATAAAAGCCATCCCGCTACCCGCGGGGTGGCTTTTTTGTTTGTTAGATTTGCGTTTTAAGCCGAGGCGTAATATCAAAAGCCTGAAAGCAATTTGATTTTTATTGAATGGAATAATTCATACGGATATGGATAAAGCTGGTTTCGGAGAGGAAATTAACAACCCGTATTCTATCGGGAAACTGTATCAGCTTTATCTGCGACATCCTTCTGTCTGTACTGATACGCGCAGGGTCCGGAAAGGAGATCTTTTTTTTGCGCTGAAGGGAGATCATTTCAACGGTAATCTTTTTGCTGTTCAGGCCCTGAAGAGCGGAGCTGCTTATTCAGTTATTGATGAAGATATTTCCGTCCTGGAAGGATATTCTGAATATGCCGGTCAGCTGATCCGGGTTAAAGATGCACTGTCGTGTCTGCAGGCACTGGCGGCACATCACCGGAACCAGTTTTCAATTCCTTTTATCGCCATCACGGGAAGTAACGGGAAAACCACTACCAAGGAATTAATTCATGCCGTACTTTCTGAAAAATATAAAACCTATACGACGGAAGGCAATCTGAACAATCATATTGGGATTCCCATCACCCTGTTGAAAATTAAAAAAGACGCAGAGATCGCCATCGTGGAAATGGGCGCCAATCATCTGGATGAAATTGCTAGTTATTGTACATATACCCGCCCGACCCACGGACTTATTACCAATACCGGCAAGGCGCACCTAGAAGGATTCGGAAGCGCTGAGGGCGTCAGAAAAGGAAAGGGAGAGCTATTCGATTACCTCCGGGCTTACGGAGGAGCGGCATTTGTAATGTGGGACTATGACTATCTCCAGGAGATGAGCAAAGGCATCCGGGAAATTTTTTCTTATGGAACAAATCATGCTGATATAACCGGAATTACTGAATCATCAGCACCATACCTGAAAGTCAGAATCACAAAAGGCAGATCGGAGGGTCCGATTCAAACCCGCCTTACTGGAAATTATAATCTGCCCAATGTGCTTGCGGCAGTTTGTGTGGGGGATTATTTCAATGTTGAACCTGCTTCCATAAGAAAAGGAATCGAACGCTATGAGCCTTCGAACAGCCGTTCACAACTCATCAAAGCCGGAACGAATACCATAGTGCTGGATGCCTACAATGCCAATCCATCCAGCATGAAGCTGGCCATAGAAAACTTCATCCAGTTTCCTGCCGGAGATAAAATATTGCTGTTGGGTGCGATGGCCGAGCTGGGCAGCGAAAGTGTTCAGGAACACCAACAGATCATTCAACAGATTGAAGCAAACGACTGGAAGGATGTTTTACTGGTAGGGGGCGATTTTCAGAAAATCAAACATCCGTACCACCGATTCAAAAATGCTGAAGAAGCCGGCGATTGGATAGCATCCCGGGCTTTTCATGATACTGCCTTCCTCGTAAAAGGATCCAGGAGTATGCAGATGGAGCGGACTATTGAAAGTCTGATGCATGGCAGGTCCTAATCCTTCACTTTAAATAATAGGGAGCATCCTTTTTCAACAGTTTGTAAGTATAGAATTGTAAAAGTGCAATACTTGTGAGAATGAAATTGATAATTAAATTTTAAATTTCATTTCCCCATTTACACAAAATATTGCTTCGCAATTATTTACCATTCCACATTTCCAAGACTATTCAGCTCTTCGCCCTGAATTTCACAACAGCATGTTTGATGGGCGCAAGCGTTTGCATATATGCATATATATTTCCAAGATCTGCATCCGTCATATGGGCATATAACGTCCAGGGCATATAAGTTTGCAATTCCCCCGGATGAACAACCCTGTGCGCAATCACGCTATCACGGTAAGATGAAAAACGCCCGATGAAAATTTCCCGGGTCCAGGTTCCGATACCCGTTTCCCGATCCGGAGTGATATTCGCCGAACTCACCGTGCCGCCCTCCACAGGAAAATTCCGTCCGCCGGCAAGGGCCAGCGTTTCATTAAATTTCCCTTTTTCAAATGGCGTATGACAGTCATGACAGGACGCGATTGTAAATAAATACTGCCCGCTCGCGAGGCTGTCCGCAATTGGCGGAATTTTCATTGGCATGGCTTTTACAGGAACCGTATTCAGAATGAAATTCATTGGAAAATCTGAAGAAGATTCAGGAACCGCATTTTCAATGGGAGTCAGGGTGCGCAGAAAGGCAATAACCGATTGAACATCCTGCGGATCAGCATATCCATACGCATGATATGGCATCACGGGAAATATGGGTTTCCCGTTTTTGCGCACACCGGTTGTAATGGCCCTGTATATTTCTCCATCTGTCCATCCACCGATACCGGACGGAGTAATATTGGCTGAATAATAAATGCCCGGAAATCCCAGACTCTGGTCGAAACGCTCGCCTCCCTGACCCATGGTTGAAACGACCATCGGCATGGAAAACTGACTCATGTTTCGTTTACTGTGGCAGTCCATGCAGGACATTACAGATTTCGCCAGATAGGCACCCCGCTCGATGCTTGCTTCCGATTTCTGAACGGTTATTTGCGGAGCGGGCCCAACATTGGGTAAAGCAATTTTAATATAGGAAACGACTATCAAAATGATGAGAAGAATAGAGAACACGAGAATGCCCAGAATTTTCAGCAGTTTTTTCATGTAAGAAGGGTTTATATCAAAGCAAAAATTTCTAGCGAAGACTGATCAGGGAACTCAGGGGTGCACGCCGGTTTTTGAAATCCATCATATCGACCTTAACGCTGCCAACACTGATTGGGCTTTCAACACGCACAGGAATATGGTTTGAATCATCACTCACCCAGACAGTCATCTTTTCTCCTCCTTGAAAAATCGTTCCTTTTATCAGGAGTGGTTTTATTTTAATCGCCCTGAATTTACCATATCTGGTTTTGATGATTTCCTTTCCAACATAGCGGATGTAAAGGTCATAAACCTGATTGTCGAGGAACATGGAGAACGGTATTTTATCTCCCGGTTGCATTTTATCATAATTGATATTACGCGCGTAATACATAGTACTTAAAACATCCTGAATACATTCGGGCGTTTTATAAACGCCGGAATTTGTAATCGCCGTATGGGCAGTTTTATTAAAACTAATATTCTCATATTTCTTATATGAACCTTCACTTACATTCCGGATGAATTTTAAAGGCTGCAGATTGGTCGTATCAATAAAGCTTTCATATTTGTCCCTCACTTTGAAAAACCCATCCATAAACGGATAATTTTTTCCCGCGCCTGTTACGTGATAAACGGGTTTGCCATTTAAATCTTCCAGCGCAACCGTAAAAGTGGCTTCTCCCGCAGCGATATAAACGCCCGCCAGTGTATAATAAACCCTGAATGTCATGGATTCTCCTGCCTGAAAAGCATGATTCGGAATACCGCAGAAATCATCCCCCGCCCTTAAAGGAACCGAAACTGCAATTAATAAAACACATATGATTCCGGTAATCGATTTCATCTGCTTCTGAATAGTTTGATCCTTAAAATTAATAAACTCCCAACCAACGCGGGGATTATTAAATTGATGAGCCATATACCCAGGGATACTGCAAGAATTCCGGCGGTATTTGAAGTAAACACCTGAAAAATCTGGATACCCGCCGCCCAGCGAAATCCAAGATCTGTTAAAAAAGTTAACGTTGGTACAACGGCCATCAGGACAAACATTACACTAACGCCCGTAAATAGCTGCTTTCCGGATAATGGAATTCCAAAAAGCGAAAACAAAAGAAAATACTGCAGAACAAAAACGATATAGCGAATCGTTGAAAGCATCAGGATTTTCATTAATTCAGCAAAGCGAAAATCCTGTGGTATGGAAAAGTTTTTCTTATTTTTTTTCAACCAGTTATTTACCCTTCTCAACAGCGGATCAAATCTGAAATATAACAGGCCCAGTCCGATTGTCACTGCAGCCGTAATGACCATCACGGATCTGAAAAATGCTGGTGATATCCAGGCAGCCTGAAAATGAAACTGCAGAGATGAGAAAAAGTACAATCCTGCAGTCCCGGCAAAAAGGGTTACAAGCATCTGTGACATGCTGCAAAGGATGGTAGGCGCCACCGAAAGCATTTTATTTCCAGGATCAACAAACAGCATTCTTCCGAGGTATTCCCCCACTCGGTTGGGAGTAAATGACGCCACGCAGGTCCCTGCGAGTACGGCTTTAAATGCGCGGATGAATCCGATGGACTGCACCGGCCTCAATGCAACCTGCCATTTGCGTGTTTCAAGTGCCCAGTTTACCCAGGTCAGGCCGAACATACAATACAATTTCCATTGTTGCTTTCCAGTCGCGGCGTCCAACATCTGGTGAAGTGACTCCCTCCAGTGTGGTTGTTTCAGCAACTGGCGGCCGACTGTATAAAAAAGAAACAACATAATGAGCGGGCCGGCCACATAGTTGACTATTAATTTGATATTTTTGTTCCACATCACAATCAAAAATAGCGTTCCCTCTGCAAAAGCACTCTAAAATAATCCTTGGGATAGATCCAGGCACCCTCATCATGGGTTGGGGATTGATATGTGTGGAGGGCCACCAGACGAAGTTCATTGAGATGGATACATTGCATGTTCCCGTCCGGATGGATGCTTACCAGCGGTTGGAGCTGATTTATTTCACCATACAGCAATTGATTCAAAAATTTAAACCGGATGATTTTGCCATTGAAGCTCCTTTTTTTGGTAAGAATGTGCAGAGCATGCTCAAACTGGGAAGAGCACAGGGTGTGGCCATCGCGGCTGCAATGCAATCAGGCATTCCGGTTACTGAATACGCGCCACGAAAAATAAAACAATCGATTACCGGAAACGGAAATGCAGGCAAGGAGCAGGTATGGAAAATGCTTCGGCAAATTCTGGAGATCCGTTTGGAACTCACCCATTACGACGCATCAGATGCCCTGGCCGTAGCAGTTTGTCACCACTACCAATTCAGATCCCCTGCGGTCTCCGGGAAAAAATTGAATGGCTGGGGTGAATTTATAGCCAAAAATCCCAAGAGGGTTATTTGACACTGACTTCCTGATATTCACAATAATTAAAAGCGCAATTGTAAAAAATTGTGATTGTGAAAAAAGAAATATTCATTTTAATTTTAAATTTTCATTTTCAAATTCTTACGAAATAAATGCAAAACAATTATTTACAATTCCACGATGGCACATCGTTAAATACACATTGATGACTATATTTACGAGAATCATACGAGGTGAAATTCCCGCTTACAAGATAGCGGAGGATGATTTTTTTCTGGCTTTTCTTGATATCAACCCTTTACGGGAAGGCCATACGCTGGTGATACCCAAAACGGAGACAGATCATTTTTTTGATCTGGATGAAAAATATCTTTCCGGGATACTGGTATTTTCAAAACCCATTGCACATGCGATCGAAAAATCTTTTCCCTGCAATCGCTGTGGTATGGCAGTCGTCGGACTTGAAGTACCACATGCACACCTGCACCTGATACCGATAGACCGGGTGAGTGATATGGATTTTAAAAATCCGAAACTGAAATTAAGCGATGAAAAGTTTCGCGATATACAGGAGAAACTTATTAAAATGTACAAGATGAATTGAAATTGTATTCGCCCTTATTTGTACATAATTGCTATAACGATACTAGACTGTAATGTTCTCAACTTTGAACTGCAACTTACCCGCAGGTACAATCACATCAGCAACTTCACCGACCTGTTTGCCCAGTAAGCCTTTTCCAATGGGAGAGGATACGGATATTTTACCGAGTTTGAGATCGGCTTCTTTTTCAGAAACCAGATGATAGGTCGATTGTTTTTTATTTGAAAGGTTTGTTACCGTCACTTTAGTGAGGATGGACACTTTGCTGGTATCAATATTTCCTTCTTCCAGAATACGCACATTGGCCAGGTCCGATTCAAGCCGCTGGATCTTTGCCTCAAGTAAACCCTGGGTCTCTTTTGCAGCATCATATTCAGCATTTTCCTTCAGATCTCCTTTTTCCCTCGCTTCCGCAATAGCCCTTGACGCTGCCGGCCTGTCAATACTTTTCATCTTTTGTAGTTCACTCCTCAGTTTCTCGAGTGCCTCTTTTGTCAGATAAGTGATTCCACTCATAAATCCTCCTCTTGTTTATTATAAAAGAAAAAAAATACAACGCCCTTTTGGGAGGCGTTGCATTTGTGCAAAGATAAGGAATCCAATTAAAAGCCATTATTTCCGAGAGTTTTACAGTCGGGGTTATCAGACGCCCCGGTCCCTCAGATTTTTGGCGCCAGACCTTAAAATCAGGCCGCGAGACCTTCATTCGATCCTCAGTCAGATACCCAGTTTGTCCAGTATTACTTTCGCCATCAGATAGAAGGCTTCCTGACTATATCCGGCAATATGCGGGGTAATCAATACATTATCAAAGCTTAACAGACGTTCAAGCTGCTGTTTTTCCATCTGGGTATAAGTCTCAAGCTTTTCATTCTCAAGCACATCCAAGGCTGCCCCCGCTATTTTGCCCGTTTCAAGCGCCCGGATAAGGGCCGCTGTATCCTGCGTTTTTCCGCGGCTGGTATTGATAAAAAATGGTTTGTTTTTTAACAGAGTAAAAAAACCGTCCCCTGCCAAATGATGTGTTTCGGCCGTAAGTGGCACATGCAGGCTGATCACATCGGCATATCTTCCCAGCTGTTCCATATTGGCCTCTTTAAGCTTTCCGGATCCGAAATTGAATTTGTATTTGTCATAGGCCAGCACCGTCACGTCAAATGCCGACAGCAGGCGGGCAAATGCAGAACCGGTGTTTCCATATCCTATGATGCCAACCGTTTTCCCGGTCAGTTCAGTTCCCCTGTTGGCATCACGAATCCATTTGCCCTGCTTTATTTCCCTGGAAGCCCTGGGGAGATGATTCATTAAGGAAAGCAACATACCCAATGCATGTTCACCAACCGCATTGCGGTTTCCTTCCGGACTACTCACACATCGGATGCCTTTTTGTTTGGCGAACTCAACATCTATCAGTTCCATACCGCTGCCAAGCCGGCCGATCCATTTCAGAACGGCAGCCCTTTCCAAAATGGATCTGTCTATTTTTAACCGGGTGGTAATAATGAGTCCCACCGCATCATGAATCAGATCTTTCAATTCTTCAGGGCTCAGTTGCGGCAGATATAGCACTTCATAGCCCTGTATCTTCAGCCGGTCAATCAGATATTCATGCACTTTTGCTGTTACCAAAACTTTCCCCATCTGTCTTTCCATTCCTTATGATATTCAGTTAGTTTATCCATTTCACACACCCATACTCCCATACTTGTATTTACTTCATCCTCCAGGTAAGTTCGGCAAATTCCTGAATGTTTAATTGCTCAGCCCGCCTGTTAAAAATCGGATCTTTCAGCTCGTCATCTGTAAACAATCCTTTTACAGCATTCCTCAGGGTTTTTCTACGTTGGTTGAATGCTGTTTTAACAAGCAAAAAAAACATTTTTTCGGTTCTGAAAGACGGAAGTTGTTTAACAGGCGTCAGCCGGATGATCGCACTTTTTACTTTAGGAGGCGGGTTGAACGCCTGTTCACTGACTTCAAACAGGTATTCTACTTCAAAAAAAGCCTGCAGTAATACACTCGTGACACCATAAATCTTATTTCCTTCAGAAGAGGCGATACGTTGTGCCACTTCTTTTTGAAACATGCCGATCACCCGTTCCACATCCAGACGCCAGTCCAGAATCTTAAAAAGAATTTCAGTTGAAATATTGTAAGGGAAATTACCGATGATTGTAAATGGTCCTTCGAACGGCTTTCCCATCTGAAGAAAATCCATTTCAATAATGCGGTCATTTAAAGCCGGATAAATTTTTTTCAGATAGGCAATTTTTTCCCTGTCTATTTCCACCGCTTTAAACTCTACCCCTACCAGAGAATACAGATACCTGGTGAGTGCTCCTGCTCCGGGGCCAATTTCCAGCAATTGGGTGAAAGGTTTTTCCTTTAGTGTTTCCAGAATCCGTCTGCAAACCGACTCATCTTTTAAAAAATGCTGACCCAGGGATTTCTTCAGACGGAGCGGGCGGGAAACGTGTATCATAAGGCAAAAATAAACCTTCCTTCAGGCTAATAATCGTATTTTTATCCATTGAAAAACAATACATGAGCATCCCACAGCAAAGACCTGTTATTGGCATTTCCGTAGGCGATCTGAATGGTATCGGAACTGAACTGGCAATCAAAACCTTTTCCGATAGCCGCCTGTTGGAAATCTGTACCCCGATAATATTTGGATCCAATAAGTTGATTAATTTCTATCGCAAGTCCATCCCGGATTCTACGTTGAATTACCAGCATATCAAAGATATTTCCCGGCCATTTCACAAGCAGGTTAACCTCTTTAACTGCTGGGAAGAGGAAGTGTCCATCAATCCTGGCCAGCTTACGGATACCGGCGGGACGTACGCAGTAAAATCCTTAACGGCAGCTGTGGAAGCACTGAAAGATAAAAAAATTGAGGGCCTGATCACGGCACCGATTCACAAAAAAAATATTCAGTCTGCCGAGTTTTCGTTCACCGGGCATACGCCTTATCTACGCCAGGCTTTTGGAGTGAAGGATGTACTCATGCTGATGAGTTCGGATAATTTCCGTGTCGGGCTTGTTTCAGAACACGTGCCCGTCAGTGAAATTACCATGCATATTACCAGAGAGTCCATTCTTTCCAAGCTGAATATTATGAAAGATTCGCTGGTACGTGATTTTGGCATTGATAAACCGCGCATTGCAGTACTTGGGCTCAACCCGCATGCGGGCGATGAAGGACTGATCGGACGTGAGGAGGAAGACATCATTAAACCGGCTATCAAAGATGCCAAACACAATATGCTGGTTTACGGCCCTTTCAGTGCAGATGCATTTTTTGCCAGAAATCAACAGCAGAAATTTGACGCGGTCCTTGCCATGTATCATGATCAGGGACTGATCCCTTTCAAATCCCTAGCTTATGGAGAAGGGATCAATTTTACGGCCGGACTTCCGGCAGTGCGGACTTCACCTGACCATGGAACTGCATTTGATATCGCCGGAAAAAACAAGGCAGATACCGGATCTTTCCTCGCCGCAGTATATGGCTGTTTGGATATTATTCAGAAAAGGCGGGATTTCAACGAAAATCACAAAAATCCCCTGAAGAAAATGGGTTCAGTTGTGCTTGCCGGCGCTGAGGATGAGAAGATTGAGGAAGGTTGAGAAAAGTATAAGAGGATAGGAGTATTAGAGTGTGTTGATTCAACTCCCTCACCCTAACACTCTTATACTCATATACTCTTATACTCATACACTTTTTTTGTCTTCCGCTTGCATTTTCAAAAATCGCAAACTATCTTTGGAACATTCCCTTACGTTATCCAAGATCGTTCGCTTTCCTGCTATCTACATAGACTTCCCAATAGCCTATTCAACATTTGGACATCCGATCCCTTTCTTTTGAATGACCTGCTGTTTATCCCTTTAAGCTGAGCATCATCAAATTGTTCACTTTCTGAAATTTACAAAATGAAAAGGATCATTCCGTTCAGTTTTTACCTGTTCCTGGTAATTCCGGCAGGTTTATTTGCGACTACCCGCCATGCAACTCCTAAAGAAAATACCGACACCAGTTTCAATAGCCCGGTCAATTCAAAAAGCCTGATTCTTCGTGGAAGCCTTTCCGCTTTTAATGCCGCTTATGGCAGAAATTATTTTGAATTGAACTGGAATACGGTTGCAAGTGATTTCGATCATTTCGAAATCGAAAGAAGCCTGGACGGACAGAACTACGAAACGATTGGTACGGTAAATAGCAGGGAAGCCGTTTCCGCGGAAGGCCAATATGCTTTCCGCGATCATTTTCGTTCTGCCGTAGCAAGAAACAATGACTTTTATTACCGGTTAAAGGAATTTGAACCCGACGGGAATGTTATTTATTCCAAAGTGCTGATCGCAAGAATGTTCAATACTAAAAGTCTTGCTTCACTCAGTGTAACACCCGATCCCCTGGCAAATGACATACTCGTGCATGTACAACTCAATGAGAGTTCTTATGTGTTGATGAAAGTAACCGACGAAAAGGGCAACCTGCTTCTGAAAGAAGGACAGAAAGGAGAAAACGGTACAAATACATATTCTCTTGAGGGCACACATAGCCTGGTACCCGGACTTTATACACTTGAAGTTACGGTAAACAGCAGGGAGAGAATGGTAATGAAACTTTCCAAAGGATAGAATAACCAAGGATATATCCGGCAGCCGAAATGCCGGAATTGCAAAGCCCTCCCGTTGTACAACGCGGAGGGCTTTTTATAATGTGGTTAATGTGGAATTCTAAAGAATTAAAAATGGGGAAATTGAATGGGGGAATGAAAATGCTTGCTACATTTTAAGTTTTTTTCCCATTCACGGACAAATAGGACTGCAGGCTTTTCACGTACTGGTCAAAAGCTTTGGTACCTGAAGTGGTGATTTTACAAATCGTATGGGGATAATTATCTTTAAAATCCTTGATGACTTCAATGTATCCCGCTTCCCGTAATTTATTAATCTGCACACTGAGATTTCCCGCAGTGGACTGCGTCTTGTCTTTCAGCACACTAAAATCTGATTCTTTCTCCCGTATAAGAATAGAAATGATTGCAAGTCGCAATTGTGAATGCAGTATGGGATCAAGGTTCTTGAATAAATTCATAGCGAAAATTTTATTGGCATTTCGCTAATTGCTCTTCTGTTCTTTTCAGTCCCCAGTTTGGATACAATGGCTTTGGCTTGTCCGTTTTAAATAAAGCCACTGCCTTTTCAAATACCGGTTTGGCTTTTTCTTTCCCTCCGCCGAATGCCGGAGGCGTATTGAAGATACTTTCTCCCCTCAGATAATACAAACGGGGGTTATCCGGATTCAGCTTGAGACCTTCATCGATATCCTTCGAAGCCTGTGTGCCATAAGTCTGCCAGCGCGTCTGCGGATCCACCATCATCTGCTGGGTAGCCGACATATTTCGGATGGCATAGATCTCTGAGTTTTTATCCAGCGCTTCTGCCTTGTCACAAAGCATATTGATACGGCTGGAATTTGCGTCTTTGTCAATTTTCGGATCATTCCAACCGGCTGTTGCCAGAGACAGGCCTGCATAATAGTAAGGCAGCCACTGGGTTTTTTCAGCGTCGCCGATCCGTTCAAAAGTATTGGCTACGGTTTGCAATTCGGCAGTCGTTTTAGCTGAATCGAACATATCCAGGGTTTTTTTCATGGCCGTGATATATTTGTCGCTTTGGGCAAAGGAAAAGATAGTCCCAAACATCAGAAAAGAAAAAAGAATGGATTTCATATCTGTATTATTGATTGTGATTGTTAAAGATTGTTATTTATGGCATCCTGTGTTCTGTCAACTCCCCAGCTCAGGAAGCAACCGATAAAATAAAAACGGTTGGCAGGCGGGGTGATCGGTTGTTTCGTCGTTCCGTCAAATGAAAAATGATATCCGTAAATCGAATTGTACCCCAGTACATTACTCATACTGGCAAACAATACAATAAATGTTTTGGGATTCACCTTACCGAGACTCGGAATATATTCACAACTAAAATTCAGGCTGTTGAAATCTTTTGTTCGGCCTTCATCCGCTGTATAATATTTTCCGGTATTGTTGACCATAAAATTATAGTAAGGTCGCCCGGTTGCGAAAGTATAAGTGAAGTTAAATCCCGCCTTCCATTCGGTAATAAAACGTTTCATAACCAGTGAAGCGGTATTGGTTGCGACAAAATCGGGCGTTAGTTTAGTTGGATAATTCATAAACTGCCGTTTTGTATCGATATATGAATAGCTTATCCAGTAATCGAAATCCTTGAATGTTTTTTTATCCCGCCAGAATAAATCAATTCCGTCGGCATATCCGCTACCCCCGTTCGTATAACCGAAATAATTAAAACCAAGTGGAATGGTTTTGACGAGGTTATTATAAACCTTATAATAAGCTTCTATCCGGAAGAGCTGGTCTTTATTCATTTTCTGATAGTTCAGAATATAATGCGTCGCCTCGGTGAACTTCAGATCAGGTGTGAAAAACAATTGCTGGTTATCTGGTTTCTCGTAAAAAATTCCATAGGCCGCTGATATCTGGGCATCCTTTCCTGTTTTATAAGCCAGCGAAACACGGGGACCAATATCTGATTGTTTGAGTAAACTGGAATATTCATACCGGACACCCAGCTGGGCGGCCAGGTCATTGGTAAGATAAATATTTGTTTCTGCAAACCCGGAAATCAGTTGATCCCGCAAAACCCTCAGCGTATCGTTGAAGGTTGATGGGTTATAACTATACCAGTATTCTGCTCCGATTCGGAAAGAACTCAGTCCCCATAATTTTTTTTCGAACACTGCTTTTCCAGTTGTGAGATTTTGTTTGTTTGTTACGATGAAATTTTTAGACTGCATAAAAGCGGTATCCGGGTAAATATGCGGCTGGTCATCTGAACCCTGAACCTGCTGCTGGATATTGTCGAGGTTGGTACTGAAACTGGTCATTAGTGTCATTTTCCAGCCGTGGTTCAGGGGTTGTCTCCAGCTGAGATTATTATACCAGTTATGGTTGGCAAGATTAAAAGCGTCTTTCAGATGTAGGCTGTCAATATCCTGCGTTCTCATACCCAGATCATTGTAAGCAAATGTTGTATAATATTTGATCATGCCCCCGTTTCTGGTCTTGATCCGGAAATTCGCATCGGCGTTATGAAAAGCGGGTAGACGAAAATAGTCGGGTTTCTGACTAACCAGACCATAATAAAGAGCGACGTTCACATAACTGTAACTCATGCCCCAGGAAGACTTTTTATTATCGGCCAGTTGTTGTGTGCCGACACCTGCGATGATGGGTGAGATGGATGCATCAATTTCAGATTTTTCTGGCAGATCAACGGATTCCAGTAATACAACCGAAGAAAGCGCCTGACCATATAGTGCCGAATAACCGCCTGTGCTGAAAACCGTTCCTTTAAAAAGAAATGGAGAGAACCTGCCCCTGGTTGAAATATCTGGAACGCTCGTGTAATATGGATTATTTACCAGGCTGCCATCTATAAACTGTTTTGTTTCCTGGCCAGTACCACCCCGGACAAAAAGCCCTTCCTGTTCTCCTACCTGCTGTGTTCCGGGAAGGGTTTTGAGTGCCGCCGTAATATCCGCATTGGTGCCCGCCGTGGTGGCAATATCCAATGAGCTCAATACAGATCCGCGATGAGCGTCACCCGCAGCAAAAGATCCCGCTGAAATGGTAACAGCTTTTAATTCGTTCGGCTCTTCTTTTAGCAGAAGATCCATATGAATGGTCTTGCCGGTTAAATTTAAAGTTATTTCTATGGGCAGGTATCCGACAGAACTGACGGTGAGTGTTTGCATTCCCGTATCCGAACTGCTGAATATATAATTGCCCGTGGAATCTGAAGTCGCTCCATCGAAACTATTCTTGACCGTGATACTCGCTCCGGGTACCGGATGCCCTTTGACGTCTTTAATCCTGCCGGCAATTTGTGTCTGGGCAAAAGAGCTGGAGATTACTCCAAGCAAAACCATTGTTATTGGGAGAACCTTAATCAGCATGAATTTAAATGGCTCCGCAATAGTCATACCCGCCAATTTAGTATTTATTGTAAACTGAACTCAAATATAAATTAGTTTATAATATAAACCAAATAAATTTTAAAAAGGCCAGGCTTAGACAAACCCGGCCGTTGTTGATCGTACCCTTTAAAACTAAAACTTAAATGTCTTTTATTTATTTTTTACTTACTGTTCCCGATATCGGCCAGCAGGTTTATCGTTTCTTTTTTAGTCGCGGGAATATTGCAGGTTAGTGACCTGAATAAGAGCCCGTACATTCTGTCTGCCGATGTTGTTCCCGAGTTACCCGTTTCAGCCCCAAGCCTCACTATCAGGGAATTGCAGCCACTGTAAAAATTATTTACCATGGCATCTTCTGCTGTAACGGAAATGCCTGGATAATTTTTAGTCGAACCGTCAAACCGTTTGCCTTTGAGCTGGGGATCTTTTTCAGTACCCTTAACAGATGAAGCAAAAATTGCAGTCTGACGTTCAAGAGAAAACGATTGCATTTTGTAATACGATTGGAATTCACGCAGTTGATTCCCGTCCCCATCTATATCCAGTCCTGAAACATAAAACTGGTTTACAGATACAGACTGTTCTTGGTCTGCATGTTTTACAAATGAAATCTTAAATTCCATCCACCAGTTTTGATGGGATGGCGCTATGCCATCCGAATATTTTATCCTGGGCTGCCAGGCATTGTCGTACCCTGTGCCGTTCGTGGCATTTTGTTCCGGACCCTGGATATCTGTCTCAGACAAACTCACTTCTGCACTGCTGCGGCCAAGGATGGTAACCAGTGCATCAATTCCCCATCCTACATTCTCGAAAATATAAACAGCTCCATCCAGACCATCCCCCGTGCATCCCTTCCCCGTTTTTAATACGGGATTTTTAAAAGAGAGCTCAGGTATCAGCGATTGTGCCTGAGTGGTAGCTGCTGAAAAAATTATAATAAGAACTGAAGTTATGCTCTGAAATAAGACAGTTTTCAAATCAACAAAAGCTAACATGCGTGACTGCTTCATAACTTGTTTTATCCCGGACTATCGCAATAACTCATAGTGATTGGAACAGGACGCAATTCTTCCTCAGGATTGGAAACCCTTATTTAAAAAAAAATAAAATAAAAGAAGGAAAATTGGAGGGAAGTTAATCAGGAGATTGGTACGGCTTGACTACAAGACAAAGATTGCAAGCGTTTTTCAATAATGCAAGGGTTTGGCAATAATTATTAAGGATTAATTATTAACAGAGAATGGACTCCCATTGGACCTGGATCCCAGGTGTCCACTATCATTAATAATTAATCCTTAATAATTAATAGTTACTACTTGTATTGCGGAATCAACTCGTTCGCCAGCTGAACTGTTTTGCGGATTGATTCATCGGAAAGATTCCCCTTCTTGAATTCTGCGAGTACATCCGGCAATTTGTTTTCCATTTCCATCAGGAAATGTTCTTCAAAAGCCTTGACTTTGTTCACGCGTACATTCCGGAGCAATCCCTGCGTACCCAGATAAATAATAGCCACCTGCTTGTCAACGGAAACGGGTGCATATTGGGGCTGTTTCAGGATTTCAACATTTCGTGCACCCTTGTCCAATACGAGTTTGGTGCTTGCATCCAGATCACCCCCGAATTTGGAAAATGCTTCCATTTCCCGGTAAAGTGCTTGATCCAGCTTCAGTGTTCCGGCCACTTTTTTCATGGATTTTATCTGTGCATTACCACCCACCCTGCTTACGGAAATACCCACGTTAATCGCAGGACGGATGCCCGCATTGAAGAGGTTTCCTTCAAGGAATATCTGTCCGTCTGTAATTGAAATGACATTGGTCGGTATATACGCCGATACGTCACCTGCCTGCGTTTCAATGATGGGAAGCGCGGTCAGTGATCCGCCCCCTTTCACTTTACCCTTCAGCGATTCTGGAAGGTCATTCATATTTTTAGCTACCCCATCGTCCTGGATGATCTTTGCGGCCCTTTCAAGCAACCGGCTATGCAAGTAGAATACATCACCCGGGTAGGCTTCCCGTCCCGGAGGGCGGCGAAGCAATAAGGAAAGTTCCCGATACGCAACAGCCTGTTTGGAAAGATCATCATAAATGATGAGTGCCGGACGGCCGGTGTCCCGGAAATATTCACCGATGGCCGCACCGGCGAAGGGAGCATAATACTGCAATGGTGCCGGATCAGATGCAGAAGCGGCAACAATAACTGTATATGGCATGGCACCAGCTTCATTGAGCGTCTGCATGATGCCGGCAACCGTGGAAGCTTTCTGACCAATGGCTACATAAATACAAAAAACCGGCTTGCCGGCCTTATAAAATTCTTTCTGGTTAATAATCGTATCGATGGCAATGGCCGTTTTCCCTGTCTGGCGGTCCCCGATGATCAGTTCCCGCTGTCCCCTTCCGATCGGGATCATGGCATCAATCGCCTTAATTCCAGTCTGCAGTGGTTCTTTCACCGGCTCCCGAAAAATAACCCCCGGCGCCTTTCGTTCAATAGGCATTTCATAACTTTCTCCGGTCAGCGGGCCCTTCCCGTCAATGGTTTCACCCAATGCATTTACCACCCTGCCCAGCATACTTTCATAAACCTGGATAGAGGCAATTTTTCCCGTGCGGCGCACTTTTGCACCTTCCTTTATGTCTCCGGAATCGCCCATTAGGACGATACCCACATTGTTTTCTTCAAGATTCAGTGCGATGGCGCGTATTCCGTTTTCAAATTCTACTAACTCTCCACTGCCGACATTGTTCAATCCATAAACACGGGCAATGCCATCTCCCACCTGCAGCACGGTGCCCACTTCTTCCATTTCGGTGGTTAAATTAAAAACGCTGAGCTGCTGAAGGATGATTCCCGAAATCTCGTCTGGTTTGATATCTGCCATATATTTTTTTTGTTTGGTTCGCTGACCTTTAGCGGAACCGGTATATGAATTCGTTAGTTAAGAACCTGTTTTTAATTTTTGTCAGATCGTAAGCCACACTGGCATCTATTCTCCTTCCGTTCCCTTCCAGGATAAATCCGCCAATGATATCTTCCTGCACGACACTCACCAACTCAACTTCTTGCATGCTGCCTGCGCTTTTAATTTTGCTGATAAATGTATTTTTCACATCATCACTTACCGGAATGGCTGTAATTAGCGTAACCGTATATATTCCTTTATGTGCTTTATATTGGTCAATAAATGCTTCGGCGATTTCAGGCAGGTAATTTTCCCGGCCTTTTCTGATTAAGAGACGGTTGAAAGATTTCGTTAATTCGCCAGTACTTGCCGAATCCAACGACTTCACGATTTTTATTTTCTGATCACTGGTAATAACAGGGTTATTCAGAAAATCAACCAACTCCTTACTACTCTGAAAAAGGCTTTTTAAATAAAGAAAATCATTATAAACCTCCTCGAGCTGTCCTTTTTCTATGGAGAGGTCTATCAGGGCTTTTGCGTATCTCGCGGCAAGCAAGGGGTTGGACATTTTTAGTTCAGTTTTACTTCTTCCGCCAGTTTCTTAATATATTTTTCCTGTTCAGTTTTGTTTTCCAGCTCGCGACGAAGGATTTTTTCAGAAATTTCTACCACAAGAAGTCCGATTTCATTTTTTACTTCAATGAGGGCGGCCATTTTATTCCGTTCAATGGTCAATTGAGCGTCTGTAATGATTTTCTCAGACATCGCTTTGGCCTGCTCCTTGGCCTCATTGATGAGCTTATCTCTGGTATCGCGTGCTTCCTTCAGCATAAGTGCTCTTTCTTCGCGTGCCTGCGCCAGTAAAACTTCATTCTCACTTTTCAACTGAGCCATTTCCGCTTTTATTCTTTCAGCGGTAGCCAAAGAATCCGTAATGCCTGCCTCTCTGTCCTTTAATCCTTTGACGATAGCAGGCCATGCAAATCTGCCCAGTATATAGAGCACGACGAGAAAAGCCAGAAGGGTCCATATCAACAATCCGAATTCAGGAAGGAGTAATTTCATAACCGAATAATATTTTGGAGGTTTTATAACCTAATTGCCCTGTCTTAAAATAAGCTGCATCCTCCGCCCTTTGCTTTGGATGCAGCCTCGTTGCAATGAATTACAATACCATTGCCAAAAAACCGACGATGATAGCGAACAATGCGGCCCCTTCAACAAGGGCTGCCGTAAGAATCATGTTGGCTCTAATGTCGTTGGAAGCTTCCGGTTGGCGGGCAATCGCTTCTACAGCGCCCTTACCAATCTGGCCAATACCAATACCTGCTCCAACTGCAGCAAGTCCGGCGCCCACCGCACCACCCGCATTACCTAGTGGTGTACTGAGCATGATAACCAATAAATCCATAATTGTGGCTTTATATTGAGTGAAAAAAAACTTTTTAAACCATCACCGCATCATCATGTCCCGACTTGTGATGTTTTCCTTCAATGGCCTGACCAATAAATACTGCTGTCAACATCGCAAAAATGAACGCCTGTATAAAAGCCACCAGCACTTCAATGAAATAAATGAATACGGTAAAAGCAATTGAAAACGGTGCGGTACCCCAGCCGGCGTATTTATTCATGTTTCCAAAAATAAATATCAGCGAAATCAGACAAATAATGATAATGTGACCAGCCACCATGTTCGCAAACAGACGTATGATGAGTGCGAAGGGTTTGATAAAGACACTGATAAACTCAACGGGAACCAAAATGAATTTTACCCCCAGTGGCACGCCGGGCGGATTGAAAATATGTGCCCAATAATGTTTGTCCGTACTGAACAGAATCACGATAAAAGCGATGACGCCCAATACAGCGGTAAAAGCAATATTACCGGTAACATTTGCCGAACCCGGAATCAGGCCGACTATATTATTAATTAAAATAAAGAAGAAGATCGTAAGCAGGAAAGGAAGATACTTTTCGTAACTGCCGCCCAGATTCGGCTTTGCCACTTCATCCCGCACAAAAGTTATAACCGGTTCCAGCAGGCTCTGTGAACCTTTTGGCGCGGAAATTACCCCATGCCCTTCCTTATATTTCTTTGCAATGGCCAGCATGACCCAGGTGAATAAACCAAGTGCGATCAGCATCTGCACCACATTGCGTGTAATGGATACATCATAAATCCGTACAAACGGATCAATATTGCCCGCTGCATCGATCGCGACGATATCCTGGGCACTATATTTTATAGGGTCAAGCTTTAGCTCCGCGATTTTTTCATCCGTAAGGAGCATATAACCACGGTATGTACGCTCACCATGATGAAAATTGGATGACATGAACGATTCCAGCCCCCTTTGTTTTGAATACAATATGATCGGAAGCGGGATGGAAACCCGGTGCTTGCCGCCGTCATCATGGACGATATCAATCACGTGAAAATCATGGTTATTCAGGACGTGCCCGAAAATAATTTCCTTCGCATTAAATTCATTTTTAACCCCCTTATGGAGGGTATCTTCCTGAGCCATCGCGGGATTGAATACGAATAACAAAAAAACGCTGAAACCCGCTACCAATAAAGATTTGAACCAGCCCAGGACCATGGGGTATCTAATTTTGCCGCAAAGATAAGGTTCGGGGGGTAATTATCAAGGGTTTTTTAAAGCCAAAAGCCCAACGCCTAAAGCCTAAAACCGAACTATTAAATGGAATTCAAATTGAAGCGAAACGAAAGTTTTCAGCCGAATGCTTTTCATCGCCTTAGCCGTATTTCCTGAAATATAACCCTGCAGTTTTAGGCTTTAGTCATATGGCTTTAGGCTTTTTAAGCGTTAAGCGTTTTCTCAAACTGCATTTGGTGAAGCTTAAAATAAAACCCCTCCTTCTCCATGAGTTCTTCATGGGTACCAGCCTCCCTGATTTCCCCCTTATCGAGTACCAGGATTTTATTGGCCATCCGTATAGTGGACAACCGGTGGGCGATCACAATGGAAGTACGGTCTGAAATGAGCTTTTCAATGGCTTCCTGGATCAGTCTCTCCGACTCCGTATCCACAGAGGATGTGGCTTCATCAAGTATCAGAATGGACGGATTAAACAATAAGGCCCTGATAAAAGAAAGCAGCTGGCGCTGCCCCATGGAAAGGGTATTTCCCCGCTCCATGACATCATAATCATAACCCTCCGGCAACCGGAGGATGAAATCATGCATTCCGATAAGCTTTGCAGCATGGACGACCCGTTCAAAGGGAATCTCCTTATTCCTCAGGGTAATATTGTCCAGAATGGACCCTGAGAAAAGGAATACATCCTGTAAAACCACACCGATATTCGCTCTCAACACGTCCAGTTTGTATGACTCCACGGGTTTGTCGTCAATCAGTATGTTTCCCTTTTGAATGGCATAAAGCCGGTTGAGGATACTGATGATAGACGTCTTACCACTTCCGGTATGTCCGACAATTGCCAGCGTTTCACCCGGCTCAATCAGAAAGGAAATATTCTTCAGGACCCATCGCTCATCCGTATAAGCAAAATAAACATGATCGAAACATAGTTTTCCTTTGAACTTATCCGGTGAAAGCAGACCCTCATCCGCCATCATGTCCTTATTATCGAGCACACGGAATACGCGTTCACTGGCAACCATTCCCATTTGCAGGGTGTTAAATTTATCTGCAATCAGGCGTAGTGGCCT
>Ga0206929_1047_pt2 | contig 27174 bp, 5 predicted proteins | sample Alteio_BWOrgHeat_19_FD_152929 | JGI IMG/M metagenome (GOLD analysis project Ga0206929, IMG submission 152929) | Enriched cells from forest soil in Barre Woods Harvard Forest LTER site, Petersham, Massachusetts, United States -... | ecosystem: Environmental > Terrestrial > Soil > Temperate forest > O...
CCGCCGCCAGCGAGTGATGCAATGCTATTGCTGAAGTTATTCAGATCCAATGTTGCGCCTGCAACGTTAGCGAGACTGACAGCGCTCGCTGATGAGAAGGCGTTCGCAGCACCTGCTTGCAATGTACCGGCACTAACAGTGGTTAAGCCAGTATAAGTATTGCTGCCGGATAATTCTTGTGTGCCACTACCTGTTAAGTTAACCGTGACTGCACCTGAACCGCTAATGACACCGGAATAATTCTTGGTAGCGCTGCTGCCATTTGTAATTGTTAAGTTACCGGAACCAAGTACGACATTACCGCCTGTTGACCCGCCGCCTGCGAGTGATGCAACCGTGTTATTAAAGTTATTCAAGTTGAGGATTGCACCTGCAACGTTTGCAAAATTAACTGCGCTGACTGATGAGAAGGCATTAGCAGCATTGGCTTGTAACGTACCTGCGTTAACATTAGTCGTGCCGGAATATGTATTGCTCGTGCCATCAAGTTGCAATATACCGCTGCCAATCTTGGTAAGACTGCCGCCTGCACCTGTGATTGCACCAGAGAGATCTGTCGTATTAGCTGCGACATTAAATTCATTGTTTGCGCCCGTTAAGCTAACGGCATTTGAAAGCGTAATCGCAGCACTGCTATTTAATTCTGCGACGCTGCTTGATGCACTGCTATCAAAGTTAATCGCAGCATTCGAGTTAGTGAGACTTGAAAGTGCAGTGATATCTAATATTGCTGTGTTAGAAGCTGATGGTGTAATGAAGATATTACCGCCGCTTGCTGTACCTAATGCACCAGCGGATGCGGCTATCAAGCTGCCAGCGTTAATCGTGGTGTTGCCAGTATAAGTGTTAGAACCGGAGAGAGTTTGTGCTGAACCAGCATTAGTCAGGTTAACTGCAATGCCGCCTGTGCCGCTAATCACACCTGCATAACTCGTATTGGTTGCATTACTATTTGCAATGGTCAAGTTGCCGGAACCGAGTGACACATTACCGCCTGTCGTACCGCCACCAGCGAGGGAAGCAATCGTATTGTCAAAATTATTTAGATTTAAGATAGCGCTAGATACATTCGACATGTTCACAGCGCTATTAGCGGAGAAGGTATTTGCAGCACCTGCCTGGAATGTGCCTGCCTGGATATTGGTTGCACCCGTATAGGTACTGCCCGTGTTATTCAATTGCAGTGTACCCGTATCGGTAGCCGTCAAGCTGCCTGCACCAGTAATTGCACCATTTAACTGCGTTGTCGCTACAATATGGAATAAATTATTCAAGCCAGTGAGTGTAAAGCCATTATCTATCGTCATAGAAAGACCGGTGGTGATTTGAGCAGTACTACCGACAGCGGTACTATCCAGATTGATAGAACCGTTAGTATTGGTAATCGTGGTTGCAGTAGGAACTTCGGCTAGAGCCAATACGGCTGTATTTCCAGCGGATGGGGTGATGTTGATGTTGCCGCCATTGACTGGGCCTAATGCGCCTGCTGTAGTAATCGTTACGGTGCCATCAACCAGCGTGGTCGTGCCGGTATAAGTGTTAATGCCACCGTAAGTCTGGAAGCCTGTTCTGGTCACTGGAATATTAAAGATAACGCCGCCGGTACCGCTAATCACTGAATCCCAATCCACGCCTGTCATAGTCAAATAACCTGAGCCAAGGGTCACTCTGGCACCGCTATTAGTTTGAGCTAGTGCACCAATCGAGTTATCGAAGTTATTTAAATCCAGTACACCTGCACTGACTATATTCACGTCGCTATTTGGTGAGAAGGCATCGACTGCACCAGCTTGCAAAGTACTGCCGTTATCAATGGTGGTTGCGCCGGAGTAGGTGTTATTCTGACCCGATAATTCTTGTATACCACTACCTGTCAGACTTAGTGTTAATCCGCCCGTGCCACTGATTGCACCTGAATAGTTATTCGTTGCACTGCTGCTATTTGCAATCGTCAACGTACCGGAACCCAAGGTGACATTGCCGCCAGTTGAACCGCCACCAGCAAGAGAAGCAATCGTGTTGTTGAAATTGTTAAGGTCTAAACTTGCACCGGCAACGTTTGCAAAGTTAACTGCACTGCTTGCGGAGAAGGCGTTTGCTGCTCCTGCTTGCAAGCTACCTGCGCTAATTTGTGTGGTGCCGGAATACGTATTAGCACCGGTTAATTGTTGGATGTCGGTGCCAGTTCCTGTCAGGTTAATCGTCAAGCCGCCCGTGCCACTGATAATACCTGCATAACTCGTACTGCTGCTTGGTGTGCTATTGGCAATCGTCAACGTACCGGAACCTAAGGTGACATTACCGCCAGTGGTGCCGCCGCCAGCGAGTGATGCAATGCTATTGCTGAAGTTATTCAGATCCAATGTTGCGCCTGCAACGTTAGCGAGACTGACAGCGCTCGCTGATGAGAAGGCGTTCGCAGCACCTGCTTGTAACTTACCAGCGCTAACAGTGGTCAAACCAGTATAAGTATTGCTGCCGGATAATTCTTGTGTGCCACTACCTGTTAAGTTAACCGTAACTGCACCTGAACCGCTGATGACACCGGAATAATTCTTGGTAGCACTGCTGCCATTTGTAATTGTTAAGTTACCGGAACCGAGTGTGACATTACCGCCCGTTGCACCGCCACCAGCGAGTGATGCGACTGTGTTGTTAAAGTTATTCAAGTTGAGGATAGCGCCAGCAACGTTTGCAAAGTTAACTGCGCTGCCAGCGGAGAAGGCATTCGTTGCGTTGGCTTGTAATTTACCTGCATTGACGTTGGTGGTGCCAGAATATGTATTGCTCGTGCCATCAAGTTGCAATATACCGCTGCCAATCTTGGTCAGGCCACCAGCACCTGTGATTGCACCAGAAAGATCTGTTGTATTAGCTGCGACATTAAATTCATTGTTTGCACCAGTTAAGCTAACTGCATTTGACAACGTGATTGCAGCATTGCTATTTAATTCTGCGACGCTGCTTGATGCACTGCTATCAAAGTTAATCGCAGCATTGGTGTTAGTGAGACTTGCGATAGCGCTTAAATCCAGTATCGCTGTATTCAAAGCTGATGGTGCAATAAAGATGTTACCGCCGTTTGAAGGTCCAAATGCACCAGCAGAACCTGCAGCGAGTGTGCCTGCATTAATAGTCGTTGTGCCGGTGTAAGTATTCGTGCCGGAGAGAGTTTGTACGGCAGATCCTGTTAAGTTAACGACTAAATTACCCGTGCCGCTAAGGACGCCTGCATAACTCGTGTTATTGCTGCCGGAGTTGGCAATCGTTAAATTACCTGAACCCAATGTTACATTACCGCCTGTTGACCCGCCGCCTGCGAGTGATGCGACGCTGTTATTGAAGTTATTCAAGTCGAGGGTTGCACCTGCAACATTTGCGAGGCTAACTGCACTGCTTGCGGAGAAGGCGTTTGCAGCGCCAGCTTGTAATTCACCTGCGCTAATCAGCGTAGTGCCAGTGTAAGTATTTGCACCCGATAATTGTTGTACTGGTGAACTGGTGCCGGTCAAATTAATGGTCAAACCACCTGAGCCGCTGATGATGCCTGCATAACTCGTGTTGCTACCGGAGTCGCTATTAGCAATGGTAAGCGTACCAGAACCTAAGGTGACATTGCCGCCAGTGCTACCACCGCCAGCAAGTGATGCAATGCTGTTACTGAAGTTATTGAGATTGAGTATGGCGCCTGCGACATTAGCCATGCTAACTGCGCTGCTTGCTGAGAAGGCATCTGCAGCGCCAGCTTGTAAAGTACCGGCGTTAACATTAGTTGCGCCAGTGTAGGTATTGCTCGTGCCATTTAACTGCATGACACCGCTGCCAATCTTAGTCAAACTGCCATCGCCTGTGACTGCACCTGAAACTTGCGTAGTGTTTGCTGCAACATTGAATTCATTGTTTGCGCCCGTCAAAGCAATGTCATTTGAAAGTGTGATAGCACTATTCGTATTTAATTCTGCGACACTGCTTGATGCGCTGCTATCAAAGTTGATGCCAGCATTGGTGTTGGTCAAGCTGCTGATAGCACTTAAATCTAATACTGCTGTGTCAGAAGCGAGTGGTGTAATAAAGATGTTACCGCCAGATGACGAACCTAATGCACCAGCAACAGTTGCTGCGAGTGTTCCATCGTTGATAGTGGTATCACCCGTGTAAGACGAATTGTTATGACTTAATTGCAATACACCAGAACCAATCTTAATTAAGTCACCGCTGCCGCTGACTGCACCGCTTAATTGTGTGGTATTAGCTGCGACATTAAATTCATTGTTTGCGCCAGCCAGAGAAACTGCATTTGAAATCGTAATGCCACTGCTGGTATTTAATTCTGCGACGCTGCTTGCTGCGCTGCTATCAAAGTTGATTGCACCATTGGTATTGGTCAAGCTGGAAATTGCGGATAAATCGAGTATTGCTGCATTAGAATCAGATGGTGTAATGAAGATATCACCACCGCCTGCGGGACCGAATGCGCCAGCTGAGCCTGCAGCAAGTGTTCCTGCATTAATAGTAGTTGTACCCGTATAAGTATTGGTGCCGGAGAAAGTTTGTGACGAACCGCTACTTGTCAAATTAAGGGTAATGTCGCCTGTACCACTGATAACGCCTGCGTAGCTTGTGTTGCTTGGATCGCTATTTGCAATTGTCAGATTACCAGAACCGAGTGTCACATTACCGCCCGTTGTACCGCCGCCTGCGAGTGATGCAATGCTATTGTCGAAGCTATTAAGATCGAGTGTTGCACCGGCAACGTTTGCGAGGCTAACTGCACTGCTTGCGGAGAAGGCATCTACAGCACCAGCTTGTAATTTACCTGCGCTAATTTGCGTGGTGCCGGAATAAGTATTAGCACCCGATAATTGTTGTACTGGTGAGCCTGTGCCAGTTAAGTTAATCGTCAAACCACCGGTACCGCTGATGATACCTGCATAACTTGTGTTACTGCCGGCATGACTATTTGCAATGGTGAGTGTGCCAGCACCGAGTGTGACATTACCGCCTGTGCTACCACCGCCACCAAGTGACGCAATGGTATTGCTAAAATCATTGAGATCTAAATTGTTACCGTCAGCATCAGTAAGATTGACTGCGCTATTAGCTGAGAAGGAGTTTGTGGCCCCTGCTTGCAAAGTACCTGCTACGATATCGGTTTCGCCAGAATAGGTATTACTAGTACCACTTAACTGTAGAAGACCACCGCCATTCACCGTCAAGCTGCCAGTGCCTGTCACAGCACCAGAGAGTTGTGTCGGATCACCAAATAAAAAGAACTCATTATCGGTGCCGGAAAGTGTCACATTATTTGAAAGTGTAATGGCTGTATTAGTAGCAAATTGTGCTGAACTGCCCGCTGCGCTGCTATCAAAGTGGATAGGATTGGTATTGTTGAGGCTTGCTATGTCACCAACAAATACCGCAGCAGTATCACCAGCCATTGGTGTCAAGAAGAGGCCTGAGGAATTACCCAGTGCGCCTGGATCTTCAACATTGATATTACCTTGTGTAACAGTCGTTGCACCGGCATAGGTATTGCCGCTATTAAATAAGTATAAATTGGTACTACTGTCTCCACCGATAAAGGTAAAGCCACCAGCGCCTGCGATGACGCCGTTTAATATCATAGAATCAAAGTTTTGAACCAATTGGTTGGAAGCACCCGTTAAGTTAATGGCATTGGAAAGGGTGAGATCATCGAAACTATTCGACCCTAGCAGTTCAGCAACACTACCAACAGCAGAGCTATTGAGATTGATAGAACCATTGGTATTCGTCAACGTATCCACGTTATCCAGATCGAGGATAGCTGTGTGGCCAGCTGAAGGCGTGATAAATATATTGCCGCCACTGACAGGGCCTAATGCGCCGTCAGAAGTTGCCATCAAGGTACCAGCATTAATAGTAGTCGTACCCGTGTAGAGATTAGTGCCGGAGAATTCTTCGGAAGCGCCAGATCCCGTTAAGTTAATGACGATGTTGCCGGTGCCGCTAATCACACCTGCATAACTTGAGTTGATAACGTTAGTATTTGCAATCGTTAAGTTACCAGAACCTAAGATGACATTGCCGCCGGTTGCACCGCCACCATCAAGAGAAGCAATGGTGTTATTGAAGTTATTTAAATTCAGGAAAGCGCTTGCATTATTTGCCAGTATCACACCGCTGCTAGCAGAGAAGGAGTTTGCAGCACCAGCTTCGAAGGTACCGGAGTTAATGTTAGTCGTGCCGGTATACGTATTACTCGTGCCATTTAATTTTAATATGTGACCGCCTATTTCTGTTAAGTCGCCAGCACCTGTGATTGCGCCGTTCAATTGTGTCGTATTAGCTGCAACATTAAAGAGATTGTTCACACCGGTTAAGCTAACGGCATTACCAAGCGTGATAGCAGCGCTGGTGTTGAGTTCTGCTGTGCTGCCTGATGAACTGCTATTAAAGTTGATGGAACCATTGGTATTGGTGAGACTAGAGATACCAGTCAAATCGAGTATGGCTGTATTTGTACCTGATGGTGCAATGTTGATATTACCGCCGCCGACAGGGCCCAATGCGCCAACGGATGCTGCTATCAATTTGCCATTATTAATCGTGCTGGTGCCAGTGTAAGTATTCGTGCCGGACAACGTTTGTGAACCAGAATTTCCGAGATTAATGGTGATGCCGCCGGTGCCACTCATCACACCTGAATAGTTGGTATTGTTTCCACTACTATTTGCAATCGTCAGTGTGCCGGAACCAAGCGTGACATTACCGCCAGTTGTGCCGCCACCGGCGAGAGAGAATATGGTGTCGTTAAAGTTGTTGAGATCAAGAGTTGCACCGGCAACATTAGCGAGTACCACTGCGCTGTTGGCTGAGAAGGTATTATCTTGCGTACCTGCCTGGAATTTACCGGCGTTAATGTTTGTTTGACCAGCATAGTCAGTAAAGTCGCCATTTAATTGCAGCGTACCGCTACCAATCTTCGTCAATCCACCTGTACCAAGAATTGCTGTCTCAAGTTGGGTCGTATTGGCTGCAACATTGAAGAGATTGTTATTGCCGGTCACGTCAAATGCATTGTTGAGTGTAATACCCGTACTGGTATTGAGTTCTGCGGTGCTACTTGATGCACTGCTGTTTAAGTTTATCGAACCATTCGAGTTGGTAAGACTAGAGAGTGCAGTCAAATCCAATATGGCTGTGTTAGTAGCAGTCGGTAAAATCAGGATAGTGCCGCCGTTTAATGATGGGCCGAGTGCATCAGGTGAAGCGGCGATGAGAGTACCTGCGTGAATAGCAGTTGTGCCTGTATAGGTATTAGTGCCAGAGAGCGTAAGAGAAGAGCCGGCTCCTGTGAGATTAATGGCGATGCCACCCGCTGTACTACCGCTAATTACGCCAGCATAAGTCGGATTAATTGTAGTAGAGTTTGAAATGGTCAACACTTTGGCGCCAAGAGTGACATTGCCGCCGGTTGTGCCGCCGCCAGCGAGTGAAGAAATGGTATTGTTAAAGCCATTAAGATCAAGAGTCGCACCAGCAACGTTTGCTAGACTTACTGCACTGCTGGCAGAGAATGCATTGGTTGCGCCTGCCTGGAAAGTACCGGCATTAATATTAGTTGCACCCGTGTAAGTATTGCTTGTGCCACTTAATTGCAATATACCGCTGCCAATCTTGGTTAAGTTGCCTCCACCTGTGACTGCGCCTGAAACTTGTGTCGTATTCGCTGCAACATTGAATTCATTGTTTAAGCCTGTCAACGCAACGGCATTGGAAAGGGTAATGCCAGTGCTGGTATTTAATTCTGCGATACTGCTTGAAGCATTGCTGTTAAAGTTAATGGCATTTGCATTGGTCAAACTGCTAATACCGGTTAAATCTAATATCGCGGTATCAGAAGCAAGTGGGGTGATGGAAATGCTGCCGCCACCGATTGGGCCTAATGCGCCAGCGACTGTTGCAGATAAGGTTCCGTTATTGATGGTTGTGTTGCCCGTGTAAGTTGAATTATTGTGACTTAATTGCAATACACCAGCACCAATCTTAATCATGTTGCCGCTGCCGCTGACTGCACCGCTAAGTTGTGTGGTGTTAGCAGCGACATTGAATTCGTTGTTTGAGCCAGTTAAAGAAACCGCATTTGAAAGCGTAATGCCAGCGCTCGTATTTAATTCTGCGACGCTGCTGGATGCACTACTATCAAAGTTAATTGCACCATTCGTATTTGTCAGGCTTGAAATCGCAGTTAAATCGAGTATTGCAGTATTAGAAGCAGATGGCGTAATGAAAATGTTGCCACCGTTTGAAGGTCCAAATGCACCTGCAGATCCTGCAGCGAGTGTACCTGCATCAACAGTAGTCGTGCCGGTGTAAGTATTCGTGCCAGAGAGAGTTTGTACGGCAGATCCAGTTAAGTTAACTACCAAATTACCTGAGCCGCTCATGACGCCTGCATAACTCGTGCTGGTACTGCCGGAGTTAGCAATGGTTAAATTGCCTGAACCCAGTGTCACATTACCGCCAGTTGAACCGCCGCCAGCGAGTGATGCGATGCTGTTATTGAAGTTATTCAAATCGAGAATTGCACCAGCGACATTAGAAAGGTTAACCGCACTGCTGGCTGAGAAGGCATTCGCTGCACCTGCTTGTAAGGTACCTGCGCTAATTTGTGTGGTGCCGGTATAAATATTTGCACCGGATAATTGTTGTACGTCGGTGCCTGTACCTGTCAGGTTAATCGTCAAACCGCCTGAGCCGTTAATCACACCAGCGTAACTCGTTACGCTGCCTGGGTTGCTATTGGCAATCGTCAAGTTACCAGAACCTAAAGTGACATTTCCGCCTGTCGTACCACCACCAGCGAGGGATGCAATGCTATTACTAAAGTTATTAAGATTAAGTACTGCACCTGCAACATTTGCCATGTTAACTGCGCTGCCTGATGAGAAGGCGTTCGCAGCACCGGCTTGGAAAATACCCGCATTAACATTGGTTGCACCCGTGTAGTTGTTACTCGTGCCATTTAATTGTAAAACACCACTGCCAATCTTGGTTAAACTGCCAGCGCCTGTGACTGCACCAGAAACTTGTGTTGTGTTAGCGGCGACATTGAATTCATTGGTTGAACCCGTCAAGCCAATCGCATTTGAAAGGGTAATCGCATTATTCGTATTTAATTCTGCGACGCTGCTTGATGCACTGCTATCAAAGTTAATCGCATTTGCATTGGTCAAACTGCTAATACCGGTTAAATCTAATATCGCAGTATCAGATGCAAGTGGGGTGATGGAAATGCTGCCGCCCCCGATTGGGCCTAATGCGCCAGCCACCGTTGCAGACAAGGTTCCATTGTTGATAGTTGTGTTGCCAGTGTAAGTCGTATTGTTGTTACTTAATTGCAATACACCGCCACCAATCTTAATTAAATTGCCGCTGCCACTTACTGCACCGCTCAATTGTGTCGTGTTAGCGGCGACATTGAATTCGTTAGTTGAACCCGTCAAGCCAATCGCATTTGCAAGTGTAATGCCAGCGCTCGTATTTAATTCTGCGACGCTGCTGGATGCACTGCTATCAAAGTTAATCGCACCATTCGTATTGGTTAAGCTCGACAGTGAAGTGAGATCGAGTATGGCGGTGTTGGCAGCAGATGGAGTAATAAATATATTATTGCCGCCGACAGGGCCTAATGCACCTGCTACTGTTGCAGCTAATGTGCCATTCGTGATGGTGGTTGTGCCGGTATAAATATTCGTACCGCCTAAGCTTAATGTGCCAGCGCCACTCTTGGTAACATTGCCAGATCCTGCAATGATGCCGTTATAAATTAGTGTGCCCGTATCGGTTTGTATCGTGCCGTTAGTGTTAAGTGCAATGCCGCGATTAGCATTCAAAGTAAATCCAGCAGTCGTTTCAAGTGTACCGCCGTTAAAGTTCAAGTCGGATGGTGTTGCTGATCCTGGTGCTGTGCCCAAACCAGAATCTGCTGCAATGCTTAAGTTTCCTGCGTTGATATTCGTTACACCATGATAAGTATTGACGCCGCCCAACTGGAAGGTGCCGCTACCAGTTTTGGTGAGTGAACCTGAACCTGCAATAATGCCGTTATAAATTAGTGTGCCTGTATCTGTCTGGAAGGTACCGCCGCTCGCACCGAGTGTTACGCCGCGATTCGTATTCGAACCACCAGACAAAGTAAATCCAGCGGTGGTTTCAAGTGTACCGCCGTTTAATGTTAACTGTGCTGCTGTCAGCGATGCAGGAACTGCACCCAGTCCAGAATCTGCAGATATTGCAACGGTACCGGCATTAATCGTAGTAGCGCCGGTAAAGGTATTCACCCCAGCCAGTGTAAATGTACCGCTGCCATTTTTGGTAAAGCCGGAAAGATTACTGACTATGCCAGAAATAATACTGCTGGCACCTGCATTGCTAACGGTCAGTGCAAAGCCACCGCCGTTCAAAGTCGATGCCATATTAATATCGTTAGCACTAGAGGTTAAGCTCGTGGTAGCACCGAGTACAACAGGGCCGGTATAACTTTGTAGGCCGGAAGTCGTAATTGAACCATCATTAATAGTCGTCGTGCCTGCACCAGAAGATAGACTAGCTGCTGCAATCGTATTCGAACTATTGGTGCCTAATGCAATCGCACCAGAAGTATTTAAAGCGAGTGCGCCTATTGCACCATTTGTACCTGCACCAACTGAACCTGAAATAGATGCGCCACCAGAACCACTGTTAACCGTCAATGCATTCGGCGTGCTGCTCAAATTATCAATGCCGCCAGCAAATGAAACCAGACTATTCGTTGTATTTAATGTCACACCCGTGCCGAGGAAACTGGAAGCGAGGGTATTGTTATATGCCTGAGCACCCGTTGTCGTCACTGCGCTGGTATTAAATGTGACTTTATCTCCTGCAGTAATGCTCGCCAGTGCTGCGCTATTACCAACGGTGCCGCCAAATACAACGCGGCCGTTATTACCTGTTCCCAATGTTAAAGCAAATGCACCATTCAAGGTGCCATTTAACGTTAAGACATTAGCTGCAATGCTCGTACCAATCGTAGTAGCAGAACCTAACGTAATATTACCGTTCCATTGTGATCCGGTTGCGCCAATACTTTCTAATGCACCGACACCACCAACACCTGAACCATTTAAAGTGAGGGCAATCGCTGCTGGGGTTAAGCTTGCACCTGTCATCGCAAGTGTTGCACCGTTGGTGACGGTGACACCTGAAGTAAAGTTAGTCGCGTTACCTAACGCTTGAGCACTCGCTAAATTCAATGTGCCTGCGCTAACAGAAGTTGCACCGGTGTAACTGTTATTACCGGAGAAGGTGAGACTGCCGGTGCCACCTTTCGTGAATCCACCGGTGCCACTCATGCTGCCGCTAAACGAGCTGGTGTTATTGTCTGCTGTTGTTAATGTTGCTGAACCTAAGTTGACATTACCCGCGCCTGCAATCGAACCAATTGTTTCTGCAAAATTATTTAAATTAAATGTTGCTGAACCTGAAACAACAACATCACTTGAATCTGGAATGACACCTGCTGCACCTAATTGCAACGTACCTGCTGTAATATTTGTGCCTGCACCATAACTATTACCTGTGTTACTTAAAATTAATGTACCGCTGCCAGTTTTACTCAGCGTGCTGCCTGAACCGCTAACTAAACCACTCAAGGTAAATGAACCGCTGTCAGTATTACCAATACTGATAGTAGAGCTTGGAGTGAGAGCAATCGTACCAGCGTATGAAGCAGTGCCAGTAGAAGTTAAGCTGCCATTTAAGGTAAGAGCATCTGCACCAATCGCAACATTATTAATATTAAGTGTTGCACCGGAAGCAACGGTTGCACCACCTGCTGTTGCACCTAGAGCTGAAGCATTGTTTGCTTGTACCGTACCTGCGTTTACTGTCAGGCCACTATACGTGTTAACACCAGAAAGGATTAACGTACTGTTGCCGACTTTCGTAATTGGATTAGCGCCAGAAATAATGCCGCCTAAGGTTAACGAACCGCTATCTGTACTGCCGATAGTGGTTGCACCCGTCGTCGTAATTGCACCACCTGCTGAGGCTGCGCCCGTACTTGTGATAGCACCTGTGCTGCCAATACCTGTGCCACTCACTGAAATTAAATTAGCATTCAATGCAACGTTATTAATATTTAATGCTGCACCTGAAGCGATCGTTGTGGTGGATGCGATATTACCTAAAGCAGAAGCGCTGCCTGCGCTCAAGAGACCTGCATTGATGTTATTGCCGCTTTGCGTATTCGTACCAGAAAGAGTGAGTTGGCCAGAACCAATTTTAGTTAATGCAAATGCACCTGTCAGATTATTAGTTAAACTGAGATTGGTGAAGCTGCTGCTGACATCAATCGTACTAGCAGCACCCATGGCGACGGTGCCTGTTATGCTGTCACTAATATTATTAGTACCGTTAACGACTGCATCTAAAATTGCACCTGTACCACTAATACCTGTACCTGAGATCGTGACATTTTGTGGAAGAGCGAGCGCTGATGTACCACCTAATTCTAATTGTGCGCCACTTGTTACGCTTACCGTTGCAGCTGATGCACCAAAGGCATGGCTATTCATTGCTTCTGCTACACCTGCACTAATAGCTGTGCTGCCGGTGTAAGTATTCGTGTTTGATAATACTAACGTACCGGCACCTGACTTCGTCAATGCCACACCGTTAGCACCGCTTGAGATAATGCCGGACAACGTTAACGTGTCATTCGTTGCATTAGCAACGCTAATTGTATCCGTGCCGCTGACAACATTATTGGCATTAAGAACGATATTGCCGCTGAAAATATTGCTAGCGTTGGAATTATTTTCAGTAATGTTTGCGCCGCTATTTAAACTAATCGCATTAGGAATGTTAAGTGTCGTGCCGCTCAATGCAAGTATCGCACCGCTTGCAACGGTTGCGGTTGCTGCACTGTTACCGAGACCATTATTGTTTGCAACAACGACTGTACCGCCATTAATATTCATGGTGCCGGTATAAGTATCGGCATTCGTCAACAACAAGGAGCCTGAGCCTGCTTTATTCAAGGTCACGCTGCTGCCGCTAATCACGCCGCTAATATCAAGAAAATCACTATTAATATTTGAGACATTAATGCCGACCGTCCCATTCATGGTGAGATTGCCGCTTAATGTGTCGGTGGTGAAAGCATTATTTTCAGATAAGGTACTGCCGGTGTTGAAAGTAATATTATTTGGCAGGGTAATATTGTTAGCGAGAGCCAATATACCGTTAACGGTTACACTAGATGTATTTTGTAGAGCACTCGAATTTCCTACTAACAAAGTAGCGCCACTACTAACCGTTGTCGCACCGCTATACGTATTTGCGCCTGTGAGAGAAACGGTGCCCGGTGTGCTACCAATTGTCAGATTATTGCCACTCGAACCGGCAATAATGCCAGCATAGGTGAGTGTTGCGCCTGAACTTGCTCCCAAGGTGCCACCACCTGTTCCCAGAGTAATACCACGATTGCTATTTAAGGTCATGCTTGCTGTTGCTCGGAGCGTACCGTTGGCTAGCGTTAGGTCTGAAGCTGTCGCACTACCAGGTGCAGTACCTAGATTACTATCGGAGCTAATACTAAGTATGCCGCCGCCAGTGACAGTGGTAGGGCCTGTATAGGTGTTAATGCCTGAGAGTGTCATTAAACCAGAGCTTGATAGGGTCAAGCCGCTTAGATTACTGATAATGCCGCTAAGTGTGGTGCCAAATAGACCACTTGTTACTGTCCAGGCATTGCCATTACCTGCCACGGGCCCAGAAATATTGATCACGCCTGTACCAACGGTATTAGTCAGATTGCCCACCACGCTGTAAGTAGTCGGTGTTGTAACATTAAAGACCGAGCCATTACCTGTTGTGGAGAGGTTGTTTCCCGATACAGTAAACAGGGCATTGCTGTTTCCATTCACAATGCTATTGATAGTCGTATTGCTTAAGGTTTCTGCTGTCGTGCCAAGACCCACCGTGATTGAATTATTATTCAGTGTGAAGCCATTGCCGATTCCCATCTGACCGCTACTGGCAGGTGCTTGTGCAATGGCGTTGGAAACAACGGAGCCGCCAGATGTCAGATACAGAAATAGATTAGCGCCGCTGGCGATGGAATTATTCACGCCAGAAATCAGATTGCTTCCTTCAAGGAAGTAGGAGGCACCATTGGCACCCGTGGAAGTCGTATCGAGAGTCGTGCCACTTACAGCGAGTGTCGTGGTATTACCACCGCTGGCAAGGGAAGAAGTAGCCGTTACAATAGTCGGAGTAGCTGAGTAGAAATCACGGAGATAAGGATAGGAAGTACCGGCGATAATGTTCCAGATAGTCGAAAAATTCCAACCGCTGAATGTTGCTTGAGTCTGCATGGCAGAAGTTGTGGCGCTAACTAAATTAGCATTGGTGAGATTACTGGCTGCAACGGATTGACCGGAGGTATCTGAATTGAAATAAGAAGTGCCAGAATAAGTGAGCGTCGGGGAAGCGGTTGATGCGGCGCCAATTAAACCGCCGGTGCCGGATGTCCCCTTCACGTAACCTATATTATATAAAAATCCTATTGTTGTAGGATTGGTGCTAAACGTACCGGCACCAATAATACCGCCGACAGACGAACCCGATTGACTGTTTTGGTTCCCGAGAACCGCACCCGCGTTATAAGCGTTAGTAATAGTAACGGAAGTCGTGGTGCTATCTTCACCCACTGCTCCCACTATACCGCCCAGGAAGGAAGGAGAAGCCGTGGAATTATTTTGAATTGTACCAAGGTTATAGACTTTATTGATGGTGCCTCTATCAAACTGCCCCATGATACCGCCAACTGAGTTATTACCTGTAATGGTGCCGGTGTTATAGGCATCCGTAATGCTAAAACTAGCGTTCGCGCCGCCTGTTCCGCCAATACCACCAACGCCGGTGGTTCCAGTAACATTACCCGTGTTATAAACATTGGAAATGATGTTCCAGTTTTGCCCTGTTACACCGCCTACAGAGCCAGAAGAGCTAGTGCTGGAAACTGAACCGGTATTAAAGCTGTTAGAAATAGTGCCGCTACCATTATTCGTTCCTGCTATACCGCCAACTGCGCCTCCAGAGCTTGAAACAGTAGCACTGGATCCTGAATTAGTAACAAGGCCATTGTTTTGACCGATGAGACCGCCAGTAAAATCGGATCCCACAGCGGTGACAGTACCGCCTGTGACAAATGCTTTACTGATGACATCACTGCCACCACCCGAGCCGACGAGTCCGCCTACATAAGTATTGCCTGCACCGCCTCCGGTAATGTTTGGATTAGCAAGTGTAATATTTGAGATAGTTACCGTACCCAGGTTTCCAAAGAAACCAATATCACCACTGGTGGGGCGATTAATAGTGAGGCCAGTAATCGTAAAACCCTGGCCGTCAAATTTACCGGTGAAAGCGGTGGTGAGATTTCCTATGGGATTGAAGCCGGTTGATGAATTCCAGGTGGAAGTGGCAGCGGCATTAATATTACCAGCGAGAGCAAAATTACCAGTCCACATGGAAGAAGTGTTGGAAAGGGAGGCGAGACTGCGTGTGGTTGTATCTGTTGCTGCACCTAGCTGATTGATCAATTGATAATTGATTGGCGTCGTACCGCCTGTATAAGTAGCGTTAGCTGTACCGAACGTCGTCGGGTTGTAATAAGTGCTGACCGTTCCGCTGCCGCCAGATAAAGTGACAACCCCTGCAGGAGTGCCGCCGCAAAGTGTGCTGCCAGCGCCGCAAACCGTACCGGTTCCTGTCCCCGTATTGTCAGAAATTAATTTCACACTTGCGCCGCCAGTATTCGTAATGCTCGAATTCAAAATGACATTTTTAAAAGCTGTTAAGGTTAAGTTGTTTGCACTAGCCCAATTGATGGCTGAATTGACGGTAATATTTCCGGTTCCGGCACCACTCGTGCCGGTATTGGTGGTGGTAACAGTAATCGCATTGCTGGCTAAAGCATTAGTAAGTGTGGTGACATTAATCGTGGAAGTTGCCGATCCTGAGTTAGGGGTAAATATACTACTGAGATTGGTGTAGCCTGCATCTGCACTTGCGCTAATGGTCACGTCTGCAGGATCTAATAACCAGTTTCCTGCCATACCTGCAGGAGCGCTACTATCAACATTGATGCCTGTTATATCTAATAAACCGTGGCTTGACGTTTCAATATATCCGCCATTGCCGCTTTCACTGCCGCCGCGAGCGAGTATGCTGCCCATCGCATTCGTATAATTATTCGACCACACTACTACCTGTCCGCCGTTGCCACTGGAGAGTGCGCTTGCGTTCAAGGTTGCGCCCGGTTCCATCACAACAGAATTAGCATTCGCTAAAGGTCCTGCGCCGTGCAAGTCACCACCTATATTAATGTTACCGCCGCCAGCATCACCGCTGACGTCAACGGAAGACGAAGAATCAAGCAGAACATCGTAGCCAGTAATATTTACGTTGCCGCCTTTCTGGTGTTTTGCTTTTCCTGATGCATTAATATTTGCTGCAACGTGAACGACACCGCCACCTGAACTACCGGAAATAATAATTTCGCCATTATGTTGAGAAACAGATTTTGCTTCCACGACACCTTTTAAATTAATTACGTTATCCAATACATTCGATGCTTGTTGAGCGGAGACGGACACTTGACCGCCGTTTGCAATTAACTTGCCGGTACTGGTGACGCTACCTGAGCGAGTAGAAGAATTAGGCACGGCAAAATTAATCATGCCATCGCCAGCGAAGTCGACAGTGAACGCGGTGTCACCGGATGCGAGAGCGACTTGTCCGAGGTTCGCGCGGATGGTGCCATTATTAGTGACATTCTGTCCGACGAGTGCAATCAAACCGTGTTGCGCCGCGATGATAGTACCTTGATTGATAACAGACGCGCCCGCGAACGGGCTCATTTGATCAAAGACATAATTACCGCTCAAAAAGTTTTGTCTGCTGATGCCTGACGTCGTCGCGATTAACCCACCGACGTTCACGTACGCATTAGGTCCGAAAAAGATACCCGCGGGGTTAACTAAAATGATACGGCCAGTGGCCGTGAGTACGCCATAAATTTGGGATGCGCCTTGCGTGGGGCTAATTTGATTTAACGCAATACCGCCAGCGGGCTGAAAAAAGTGAGTAGCTTGTTGATTATTGATATTAAAGCTTTGCCAGTTGATGATTGCGTTTTGAGAGGACTGGTGGATGTTGAGAGTATTGGAGGTTTGTTGAAAGTGGACATTTCCAGAGGCAACGTTACCCAGCACCGGATTGGCCAACGTGGCCGTGGTGAAGAAAAAAGCCGAGATAAACGCTAATACCGTCCGTACCTCGATGCGCACATAACCCCCTTTTTTGTTATAGAAAATGCGCTTACTAATTAAGCATAGACGAGTTTTTTATGAATTGTGCAAGAGATAGGCATTATTTGATTTTTTGCATTATATATACTTGAATTTCTAGGATATTTTTTTAAGAAAAATTTTTTTAATTCAGGGGTGAGAAACAACCACTTAGCTAAGCATATGATTTAATAAAGTAAATAAAATCAGTGTGGTAGCGCCACGTGAGAATAAAGTATGCAAAAAGAAATATAAATCGGTCTGTATATATATAGATAAAATGTGGGGTCACATCTTCACTTTCCACCCAGCGCAACAACTTCGGCTATTTTGTTTATAATTTCCATTATCATGCTGGTAAAATCGAGCAATTATCTATATTTAGCCCTTTACTCTTGCTATTCATATGGCCACTTTCCTCTCATTCTCATAACTTCCCCCATCTTGCTACTAAATGCAGCTATCTTGCCCTTAAAATACTCAAATGATAAGGATCCATGTCCAACGGGCGGCAGGGGAAAACCACCTGGGGTAGCTGGTGTCAAGTATCGACATATAACAACTTTTTGGAACAGCGGTTTCAAATCAGCTGGTGTCAAGTATCGACATATAACAACTTGGAAAGTTAAAAGACAAGTTGTTATATGTTGATACTTGACACCGCTGTTCAATTAATAAGCAAAATCATCGAGAGACCGGGCTGGGTGGAAAGTGAAGATGTGACCCCGCCTATTGGCACTCACCCGCTTTCCTTGTAACATCTAGCCCAAATTCAAGGGAGGTTATATGTTTAAAGGTAAGTTCAGTTTCGTTGTTGCTTGTTTTTTCTTATACACATTTTTCAATGCCCAGTTGTTTGCCGCCAAATATCATTCTGTTGAAGACATGCTCTCCGCACAAAATAAAATACGAGTGTTAATAGATGTTGCACCAGGTTTTGGTAATCAGGCGGCAACTGTCAATATGATGAACCGTATGCGGCAATTGCATTTTAAGGGTACCTACGAAATTATTTATCCCGACATCATAAAAGATAAAGTCATTAGTCTTTTTAATCTGCCTAAACTTCTTCCCGAGGTTTATCATTTTCAAGATGCAAATGGCAAAATTGATTTCATTCTTGAAAGTTATTACATCAAACAACTCAATAACAATTTGGTTGAACCTATATCGTTAGGATTTAGCGGCGCGCATGATTCAGATGCAATCACAAATTGTTATGACCAACCGAATTGTGATTCCAGTCGATATTGCGAAGACGAAGAAAATTGTAATCACTTTGATAACTTCGCTGAGTACACCAACGCCAAAGTATATGTTGAATTACAACCTTGGTATGACCAGGACATGGCACAAGATTATATTGCTGTTCCGAATACGGATGAAAAAATTGCGGTGGAACCGCGTGGGAAATATTTAATTTATCCTTTTGCAAAATTTGCAGATGCTAAAAATTATCTCGAGAATACTCAAGCAGGACGGGATTTTGAATTGAAACATCCCGGCTTGCAAACCTTGGTAAATCGTATCAGCCGCCAGGAAATTAATTTCTTGTCTGTGTATGGTTATGCTTTTTTAAAACAATATAATTCAGCTCAGGAAAAGGAATATCCTTTCCCGCAAAATATTTTGCAAGTGTTGACAGCTGCAAGGGTTGTTCAATTATCAGAAGGTCAGTTTGCTAAACCGATAGTAGTTGCCGTTTATTATAATTACAAAACAGAAATAGATGAATTAAATGGCTTATTGAATAGTACCAATTGGGGTGAGTACGAAGCGTCAGGCGGCCCACAAGCAAGAGACGCGATTAACGCAGTCAAACTGAATGATTCACGTGTATTTTCAATGGCTTCAGTGGGTGACCCGGATGTTAATCAGAAAATTAAATCTCTCGCACCAGGTCAGGTTTTATTATTAGCGACGGGGCCTTTGCCTAAAGTTGTATTTGACGGATTGTATTCCTACACGGGCGCAAATATTTTACCAGCCATTCGTGAAGGAGAAGGTACGCTCAGCATGTTATTGCAAACCGGCTTGCCGCATTTTCGCTGCACTTCATTTTTTGATCCGGATGAAGGTAATTGGGAACTTGGTTTTGATTTAGTAAAAGATCCAAAGTTGAAACAGGAATTGACAAGTTTTTACGGAGAAAATGGTTTTTGTGATATTGATAGCTGGAAAAATAACCCGGGTATTTATAAAAAGCTGGGCGGTTATATGATAGATGCGAAAAAACTCACTTCACCTATTTCTAAATATTTTACGGATTTGAAAGCGGATACAGCGAATCTTCGTAACGATAGAATTTATCGCGGATTGGAAGAAGCGGTGAAGGTGATTGAGTAAGAACTTTGTTGATACTAACGAAAGTAAATTAGGATGTCTTCCCCCTTCGGGGGAAGATGCCCAACGGGCAGAAGGGGGAATAAAATATTATATGTTACATATACGAAACGACTTTTCTATTTTGCATATAATCAATCAAATCATTAAAACCCTGCCTGACAGAAAAAGAAAAAATTAACAACGCCGAGCTTAATGCCGATCCTACCGCTGCTAAAATAATAAATTTGTTTGAAGCGAGAAAAAGATCGTTGGAGATAGTGACTACACCGAGAAAAGTTCCCAAACCACTAGCACTGCAATCTACTATTCCAGTCGTGTAAGTCACGTAACGAAACACAGCCATAAAAGTTGATTCACGATTAACTTCGACTTTTTCTTTACTAAAATATTCATGCATGGCGGCAACAGTCGTCGTCAAACTTGAAATCAAAGCAGTGATAGCTGCAAAAGAAGCAATGTATTTAATCATGTCGAAAGAAAAATAACTTAAGACACACGGCATTTTATGAAGAGCGTGTTTTGTCAAAAAATACGATATAAAAGGCAAGCTTAGTATGTTAAGCATTGAAACTATTGCAGTTTTAAAAGCGATTTTATTAAAAAAATCTTTGCTATTTTTTTTATTCATATTCGCCAATTTAACCGAATTAATTTTGGCTTTATAAATATTAAAAGAATAAAAAGCGACAAAAGATGAAAGAGCAAAAAATATGGCAATCGATTGTGATAAAACCATTTCCCCTGTGGTAAGGAGTGGATGATTCGCCAGATGTGAAACAAATTCTATGAGAGTAAAGGTACCGAGATAAGCGCCAGCAGAAGAAAAAACGCCAGACGCAATATTGGAAACAATAAGAAAATAATAAAAAATTTTGCGATAAGAGTTATCAATTTTTACATTGAACTCAGGCAATATTTTAGAATGAAATTGCCGGTGTATCGCAGGTGTTCTAGTAATTGAGACAATAAATAAAGTACAAACAGCTGCGAATATAGAAGCAAAGTTAATAAAAAAATTAATATTGATAGATTCAGAAATATAATCCAATGCATTATGCACATTAAATAAAGTTTGACCTGTCGCCCCGAAAATTTTTCCTAAACATAAAATAGTGATGATGAAGTACGATTTAATTAGAAGAGTAGAATGCTGTGGCTTCATAGTGGTTTTGACAATCCATTTGTTGTTATTTTCTGCCGCAACAATGCCAAAGGAGTTAAGTGCTGTCAACAAAAGAAAGGGATCAAGCTTGCAACTGCACTTGGTAGGGTGGATTAGGCGCGTGCCTTTCGCGCCGTAATCCACCAATTAATGCTTATTTTCGGTGGATTACGGCGCGAAAGGCACGCGCCTAATCCACCCTACCAAGTGCAGTTGCAAGCTTGACCTCTTCGAAAACTAACACGAGCTCCTTACAAGGAGCCCGTGATTAGTCTTTAACAATTATTGCGCGATAACAGGACAAGTATAACTATTCCCATTTGTCGAGAGGTTAGCTTGAGTTGGCAGGGTAATGACGCCTGATGCAGTGAAACCAGCGTCGTGAGTATTAACTGGATCAGTTAACGTCAACGTCAGTGTGCCTGATTTCAATGTACCTTTTGCATTCCAAACCTCTGTCAATGATTTGATACCTGCTGCTGTCATAGACAACACAGTAGGCTTTGACATAGGAGTTTTGGTGGTGACAACAAAATCACAACTGCTGCCAGACCAGGAGTCAGATGGTGTGCCCCATATTTGACAAGTTGCATTGACGGTACAAAACGATGATGGTGGCGGTGGAGTGGTTGCCACAAAATTAATATTTTCTTGTGTCGTTGTGTTGGCCGTCACGTTCACCGATGCAGTAAATTGCGCATTACACTGTGGATTGCTAGGCAACACAGCAGGTGAAACACTAATCGTGTAAGTACCTGGCGCCACGCTAGCACTCGCTGGTGTCGTCCCCGTCACTTGCAGCGTATTGCTGGATGAACCGCTTGCATAAGTCACAACAAATGGCTGAGTTGCACTAATAGCACAACCTGTACCGCCTGTGACATTCACTTGCAAGCTACCCATTGGAGTCGATTGCGCAACGTAGGGCAGAGTGACATTTGTGGTAGCGTTTTGTGTGACTGTTGCACTTGCTGGTTGTTGAGGTTTATAACTCACACCATTTGTACCAGTAATCGTCGATCCTGTGATGCTATAACTACCGGTTGCAACATTGTTTACACAAGTCAAGGTACCAAAACTTGTAAGATTAATAGTGTAATTACTAGTGCCTGTTGCAGTAATCACAGGAAACGAAGTGCCTGTGTAGCCGCTTGGCGTCGGAACTTCTGCGCACAAGGTTCCAACAGCTTGAGGCGGAGGAGGGGTAGTGCCGAACAAATTATGTAAATCTTGTTCTTTCCAGGCAAATAGTCCCCAACCTGAATCATTTGTTCTTAAGCCGACTGGCGAATCACTATTGGTGAGTGTCCAGAAGAACAAATTATTTGGACTATTTTTGCTGACAAGATAAGGCGCAACAGAATCGATGAAGAAATCTTCACCGCCGGATTGCGGTAATTGCACGTCGTAACCTAATTCACCGACGACAAATGGAAAGCCTGAGTTAGTTAAAAAGCCAAAATTCCAGTCGAAGCGAATCTTGCTATCATTTGCATCAGATTGCCATCCAGCGACCGCTGAACCGTACAAGTGAGGAGCAAACACGATGTGGCCGCCATTACCATCATTATTCGCGCCCAACAACCAGTTTGCGATTAAGTTTGGATCTGTATTACTAAAATTATTAGCAGTGATAGCAGAAATTAACTGCGCCCTAAAGTTAGTCACATTAAATTTTGCTACGCCATTTGCAGATTGCGTGGTGTCTATCAGCGCTCTGAAGTTTTCACCCCAGTTTGAGTTAATATTGGTGACTTGCTCTGGAAACGCAGCATTTTTACAAAGCGTTGTATTTTTTTGTAAGCTAATAACAGTTGTATCATCCACCTTAGTCGAACTTGGTAAACAAATAGCGACGCTATTACTCGTGACAGGATCGGCCGGATCATTTTTAGGTGTCTGACCGCCAGGTCCTTCAACAAATAACAATACAGATTGATTATTGTCATAAATCGCACTGGCTGCTGCTGCGATGACATTAATCCATGCTGGCTGTGCTGGAGAAGTGCTGGTGTTGGATTGGAACCAGTAAAGTTGGTAAGGCTCATTGTAAAGGTCCACACCGATTACATTCGTAGGAGCTGCTTTGACAAAACTCGCAACGTCATCATGATAATTTTGCAGCGTGTAGTTCGAAGCAACGACAGTCCCATCGCGGAAATTATCACCCAGACCTGGTCGATGATGAAAATCCAGCATCACATACATATTTTGAGTATTGAATTGATTAATAGCTGCTGTTAGTAAATTAGGTGCAGTTAAAGATTTGGTGCAATGCCCGCTGCTGTCTGGCTTGGATGTCCAATCACAAAAAGGTCCATTACCGGTAAGCGGACTCGTAGAACTGGTTGCGGTGAAACTGAAAGGCGGATTTGGAATAGTGGTAGTTGAATGCCACATGCCAGGTTGAATAGGGATGCGCACGCTTTTAAATGCGACGCCGTTTGCAGTAGTGACACCCGAACCCGTAACATTCCACGGGGCGTTCACTAATTGTATGACACCGTTTTGAGTGCCGATAGGATTAAAAGGCGTGCTGGAAAGACCGTCAAAGAAATTACTGTCCTGAAATCCTATCCAGGCAATGCCGTTAATGGAAACCGCGTTTCCCTGACCATCTAATATTTTGCCGCCGCTGGTGCTGAATGCGTGGCTAGTACTTAAACTGCCTAATAAAAGCCCGGCAGTTAATAATGAGAGCAATTTATTTCGCATGAAACCTCCATAACATCCATATTGTTAACCAATCTTTTACGATAGAAGATTATAGGCGGGAGGGTCAAGGGACAGGTTAATGGGGTCACATCTTCACTTTCCACTTTTGATCAATTTATGGGCATCGGTGTCAAGTATCAACATATAACAACTTGTCTTTTAACTTTCCAAGTTGTTATATGTTGATACTTGACACCGCTGTTCAGGGGTTGACCAAAAGTGGAAAGTGAAGACCTGACCCCATTAACTTTAAGATTTTTTAAATAAACTGGAATAGCTACTTTCCGATGTAGCCTGCTCGTCACTTTTAACTTCCAGCGTGGAAAATTCTTTTGTAAAAGAAAAAGACATTCTCATTGTTAAAGGAGATGCTTGTTTGGATTCGAGTAATTTGTGATTATCGTCATCACCATATGGATGACTGGTATTACTTATATCGTCATGACCATAAGGATGACTTGTATTGCCTATATCAAGGCATTCTTTCGGATATTTATTAATTACTCCGGTAAGTGCTTGATCGTGCGTGTCTAAGCGCTCGGTAAGATTTTTAATTAAAGTATTGAGTTCGCCCAATACCTTATCCCAGTTTTCTGAATACTGAATTTTAAAACCGTTAAAAAGTATAGTTTCTTGTTCTTTTTTCTCATTAGCTTTTTGGCGAGCAGCTTCATAAAGTTTAATGGAGTCAGGCAAACTAGCTGTTTCTAAACTTCTAACTAGATCAGCAAGGTGTTTGTAAGCTTCGTAATGGCTCTCATCGAACTCAATTGCTTGCTCGTATACTTCCTTTGCCTCCAAAATGTTTTTATTCTCTGCTTCTTTAATTAATAATTTATATTTTTCATCTTTTTGAAATTTTAGTGCATGTTCCATCAATAATTGTTGATGTTGATGATTATGGATGTGCTTAGGAGTCTTATTATGTATTTCATTGAATTCATTAATTTGCTGATTAAGCATTTCGATAGTGTCTGAAATGGTGTTAAGCAACTTGGTCCAGTCATTAGAATAAGAATGAATTTTAAAACGTTGTAAAAGTTTAGTTTCCTGGTCTTTTTTCATTTTTGCTTTTGTGAAAGCAATATTGTAAAAACGAATCGATGTAGCGAAATCACTCTTCTCAGCTAGTATTTCCGCTTCGCACAGATACGCTTCATAACGTTCAGTATCAAATTGTCTGGCTTTTTTACAAAACCGCACATCTTTATGCTTAATGGCGGCATCAAGAAATGATTCATATGTTTTACCTTCTGATGGAGCAATCAGAAATGGTTTAACAGGGCTGTGATGACTATGCATAATGTATTCTCGTTTGAATAATGACGTAATTATACGCGAATCACATTTATTTGCACTAAAAAGAAGCAAAATATGGGGTCACATCTTCACTTTCTGTTTAATCTATATTCAAGCTATATGCAATAAAATCAATCACTTAATAATAATTGCTTGAAATATATACAGTAAGTGTATAATATGCCTTTTATTGTTCGTTTCGAGAGAAGACTTATGTTTAGCTGTTTCGGAAAGCCGAAAACGATTAATCCCAAGCCTGCGAAGGGTATCCAACATGAGGTGGAACCGATTATTAAAGCAGAGCCTATTATTCCAGCAGAATCTTCTAAAGCTAAGTCTTCTGATATGCCAGATTTTAAGGTCGATAAAAATGATATTGAAATTGGCCCAAAGCCAATCGGCCAAGGTGGTTGCGGTGTGGTCTCTATAGGTATGTGGAAAAAACAGGAATTTGTGGCAATTAAAAAATTTAAATCTAGCAGCAATGAGGATGAAACAAAAATAAATTTCGTTAGTTTTCAAAATGAAAAAGAAATGTTAATGAAAATTTCTCAACTGCATGAATATAGCAAATATATCGTGAAGTTTATTGGTGTTATTGATGATACTTCTTTTGTAATAGAATATTTAGATGGTAGTAATTTATTAGATTATTACAACAACAACTCGGCAAATATTGATTTAATACAGGTACTGCAAATCTTACTCAATATCGCATATGCATTAAATTTCTTACATACAAATAGCTTTGTTCATGGTGATCTTAAACCTGAGAACATTATGATTACATCGCTGGGATTGTTGAAATTAATTGATTTCGGTTTTACTCGAATAACCAATAGTGAAACAGATAATGCATCAGGATCACCTATCTATGTTGCTCCTGAGCTGTTAGGAAACCCACCTTATATCTATACGGAAAAAGTAGATATTTATGCATTTTCTATGTTGTTGTATGCTCTGTTCCTAGGATCTCCGTACCCACCTACAGACTCAATTCAGGATATTTTTGCAAAAGTACTCAATAATAATCGACCTCGCATTCCTTCCAATACTTTACTACCTCCCAAGGTTTCTGGTTTAATGCAAGCAACCTGGCTCCAAAGCCCTAAATTGCGTCCTGATGCAAAAGCTGTAATTGAAGAATTGAAAGAGATTCAATCGGAAGAGATTCAATCGGAAGAGAATAAAAAGACTATGCGCATATAGATTTTTATCCTTACCCAAACCCCAGCCGCATCACATTTTCATTCTGAATATTTAATCCTTCCACAACAGCTTTCAAACTCGAATAAATCTTATCATTCTCCGGTTTCAGAGCTTGCTCTTTTAACCACGCAAAATATTTTGATAAAGAAGAACTATGATCTTGTGACTCCAGAATATAATTACCAATTAATTCTGTTGGTTGACCCTTCAACCAAAAGTCACTGCTACTAAACATCAGATTATTATATTTTTGATTAATCGTTGTATTGGGATCAAATTTCTCCGGCCCAAAACCTATCTTTGAAGGTTCCCAACGACTTGTGATTGACTTTGAAAATCGCATATGAGGTCTGCCGTTTAATATCAAACTATTTTTAGTATTTTCTCCTTCACGTATCGCAGGCCAAATACTATCGGTAACATGATTATAAATGCCATCAAAAACTTTTTTTGGCAATTTGCCCAACGTTAATAAAAGCACATTTCCTGGTTGTAACTGGGAAAGTTGTTGTATTGTTTCAATGTCATTAATGTTTGCAATGTTAAATTGAGTTTCCAACTGTTGTTTTTTCAGAATTTCCATCGCTGCCCGTTTACCATGAAAATGATAAGCATCCCATGCATTATTATTTATTAGTTGTGCCACATCGTTTGCTGTTTCTGCATATTCTTTAAAGACAACAATAATGACAGGTTTTTTTAATTGGTTTTGCGCGTGACGGACGCCGGAAATAATTCCTAACATGACTTGTAAATCTACTCGGTTAAAAGAATCCCCTTCATTGCAGGGTACGCCGTTTCCATAAGCAAAAATCATATTTACTGATTGATTTTCGATTAAATCGATCAATGCGTTTAATGCTGGTTTTTCTGTTAAAAGCCGCTGTCCGTCAGTTGTAGTTTGTAAATAAAGTTTAGCTTCATCGAAAGTGTAAAACGGCGCAACAAGAAATTGTTCACTACTGTGGGAAAGTTTAATATTTAATTTTTCGTCATCAAAAATAATTTCAGAACAATGCCCATCATCATTTGTCTTCCCTTTTGTCATCCATGGAGTTAGTT
>Ga0206929_1068_pt1 | contig 27159 bp, 25 predicted proteins | sample Alteio_BWOrgHeat_19_FD_152929 | JGI IMG/M metagenome (GOLD analysis project Ga0206929, IMG submission 152929) | Enriched cells from forest soil in Barre Woods Harvard Forest LTER site, Petersham, Massachusetts, United States -... | ecosystem: Environmental > Terrestrial > Soil > Temperate forest >...
GAACCTATCCCTTTCAAAGATATTCCGGACGAGGACTGGTTCAAATTATTTGAGGTAAACGTAATGAGCGGCGTGAGATTATCCAGGCATTTTTTTCCAAAGATGCTGGAGAAAAATGAGGGCCGGATCATTTTTATATCCAGTGAATCGGCCGTTTTTATTCCGGATGAAATGATTCATTACGGCGTGACAAAAACAGCGCAGATAGCTGTCAGCAGGGGTCTCGCGGAATTAACGAAAGGCACCAGGGTTACCGTAAATACCATTTTACCCGGACCGACCATGTCAAAGGGTGCCAGCGCCTTTATAGAAGACATATCAAAAAAAGACAACATTTCACCCAAAGAAGTGGAAAAAGATTTTTTCAAAAATATGCGACCCACTTCCCTGCTGCAGCGTTTCGCTTCAGTCGATGAAATTGCGGATACAGTGGTTTACTTCGCCAGTCCCCTTGCATCAGCCACCAACGGAGCGGCCATTCGTGTAGAAGGCGGACTGATCAAATCAATATTATAATTGAACTTATTCCAGAACAACCATTCGGTCCCTGGGATATTTCACACTATATCCGAATCCCAGTTTCCTTTCCTGACCTGGCTGGGCAGAGATCACCCAATTAAGTATCCCCGTTTCTTTGTCAGCCTTTGCATCCGGCGCCCGAACATCATCCACACTGATTTCTTTATTGGTGGAAACGGGATATTGGTCAACAATATGCAGCGTGACGGGAGCGTGTTTTGAATTGCGTACGCTGATTTCATAATCCTTTGTTTCCGTACGATTGGAACCGATAAACTTTCTTGAACTGTATTCTTTTACAAGCTTTCTGAATATTTTAATCCCATTGTCCTTGCCGAGGGATAGTGAAATGGTATCTGCGGTGGCCGCCAGGTCGAGATAGGTCTTTCCTAAGTAAGTCCCCTCAAAATACAAACTGACTTCGCCGGATTGAAAATCGTAATCCTGCCAGTTAACAATTTTTGCCGTCAGGAAAACGGAAGGATCGATTTTCGGCGCCGAATAATAATCGTATAAGGATGGCACGTCAAATTCCTTTATTCCAATGGTGGTCGTTTTACCATCTGTTTCCAATGTGTACTTATCGTCTATTTTGAATACGGTTGTTGTTGGTTGGATTTGTGTGATCACAGAGACGGTTTGAATAGACTCTCTTTTTTGTTTAGAATTACTGCCGTTAATAGCCATTCCGGCTAGACTGCCTGCCAATTCTTGAGAACCGAGACCGGTTACGACAACATCACTTAAAGCCATAGTGGAAGTATTTAACGAAATGGTATAATATCCCGACCTTGCTACCATCTCTTTCGCCTCATACCCAACATTGGTGACAACGATTATCTGGCCATTTGAAATATTCAGCAACTTAAAAAATCCATTTTCATTACTCACGGTTGCGTTATGATCCCCCTTGACAGAAACGGTTGCTCCCTGAATGGGCTGATTTTTGTCATCTGTTATTCTTCCGGATACAGTTCCGTTGATTGTTTGTCCACGCAGTGATATGGAAGGATCATAATAATTTATCATCCAGGGTTGCAAAGGTGAAGGTGTTGCATTATTATTGGGACTTCCCGTACTCAGCATCAGAGATATATTTTTCCAGGTCTCCCCACTCCGCTGAAAAACATTTGCATTCATCAAAACATTTAATGGTTTTGTTATATCGTCTAAATGCACATCATAGGTTGGATACCAGCCGGCATCTTTAATATTATATGATAATTGAAAATTCACCATTCTGGTTTCCTTGCTTTCAACCAATACATATACAATGTAATTGACGCTGTCACGTTTTTTGCTAATCTCATCCAGTTGAAGCCGTGTTCTGTCAAATTCGTGCTGATCAGTAATTAACCGCTTTTGAATTTCCTGTTCTTTACCATACACTTCGGTCAAACGCTGTCTTTGAAGGTCAAGTGACTCTTTTAATTCCGAGGCCTTCACACCTGCCTGACCGCCGATGACCTGATTTTTGATCAGCATGGATTCTTCATTTTTATAAACATCTAATAATTTGGCATCCTGATCGTATCTATCCTTAGCCGAATTCGAAAGTTCAATCAGGTTCTTTTCTTCCTGATCAATTTTGCGCGCACCCAGATAGTCTTTATTTGACTGGATGGAAAGCATGGTGATATTTGCATCTGCTTTTAACTGAACGGTTTGCTGCTCCAGTTGATTACTCAATCCGGTAAATGAAATTTCGGTTCTGCCAGCCTGAATATTGACCGCAGAAGACCTTTCCACCCGGGCGCCGGAAGAAAATATAGTTACATTTTGGATCGATGACTCCGCAGTTAACTTTTTAACCTGCGCTACGGCTGAAATAGAATACAACAGGGTTGCTACGTATAATATGACTCGCATATGGGGTGTTTCAGATCCTGATGCAAGGTTTTATGAAATTACATAAGGAGTGGCTGGTTTTTTTTGGACGCGTTTTCATGAATGAACAAAGAGGATTGCATTCTGTTGTATTTTGCAGTAGCAGATGTCTCTAGTAACCGTTTCCCATCTTTCAAAGAAATTCAGAACCCATAACGCAGTGGATGATCTGTCATTCAATGTAGAGGAGGGTGATGTGTATGGATTCCTGGGTCAGAATGGCGCGGGCAAGTCAACCACTATCCGGATGTTGCTGACACTGGTCAGGCCAACTGCAGGATATATTGAAATTTTCGGATTAGACCTGAATAAGGAAAGAAAGAAAATCCTGAGCCAGGTGGGCGCCGTGATAGAAAAACCCGATCTCTATAAATACCTGACGGCTTACGAAAACCTTTCGCTCTTTGCACGAATGAGCGGATCAAACTGCAGCAAAAAAGAGCTGAATGCACAATTGGAGATGGTAGGACTGGGTGGCAGGGCAGCCGACCCGGTGAAGACTTTTTCGCAGGGCATGAAGCAGCGGCTGGGAATTGCTGTTGCGCTGATCCATAATCCACGGCTTATCATCCTGGATGAACCTACTAACGGTTTGGATCCGCAGGGCATCGCGGATATGCGCAACCTGATATTACATCTTAGCCGCCACCTTCTCAAAACCGTGATCGTTTCCTCCCACCTGCTGAATGAAATTGAACAGATTTCAAATCGCATGCTGATTATCGATGAAGGGAGAAAAATCGTAGAAGGATCCGTCGAGTCTCTCACGGATCCGTCTAAAACCATGGTGGAGGTTACCGTTGATGACCCGATCGTCGCTGCAAGCCGTCTTGAAACAACAGCCTGGTTTCGCTACATAACGAAGACGGAGAACAATCATCTGATTTTTCAACTTCCGAAACACTTGATACCTGAACTGAACCGTTCGCTGGTTCAATTGGATATAAACGTTTTATCGCTCCAGGCTAAAAATTCCCTGGAAGCCCGATTCTTATCCTTAACCCGGAGTAAACAAAATGTGGCAGCTTTTACAGATTGAACTTTTAAAGATATTCCGTAAACCCAGGACTTACATCAGTTTTGGTGCTATTGCGGCGATGGTGATCATTATCCAGATCGCGCTGAAATTCGATGGGCGATCCTATATCGAGTTCATTACGGGCAGTTTGAACGAATCACTTGATATTCCCTATACCAATATCCTCAACGGATATTTTGTTTGTTTTATCATACTGAATTTGTTGCTGATTCATATTCCGCTGCTCATTGCCCTGGTGGCGGGAGATTCCATTGCTGGGGAAGCCAATATGGGCACCCTTCGTTTGATCGCCAGCAAACCTGTCAGCCGCACGGGACTGATGCTGGCGAAATTCTTCGCGACGGTCATTTATACTGCTTTGTTGTTAATATGGCTGGCATTTATTTCACTATTGCTCAGTATATTGATTTTTGGGACCAACGATATCCTGATCGCAAGAAATGATTCATTGGAAATCATCCGAAGCAACGATGTATTGTGGAGATATCTGGCGGCTTTTGCATTCGCCACGCTGGCGCTTACTACTGTGGCTGCACTGGCATTCCTGCTTTCAGTATTTGCAGAGAATTCCATCGGGCCCATCGTGTCTACCATCAGTATCGTGATCGTTTTTACTATTTTATCCGAAATGCAGATTCCGTTGTACGACCGAACCATCAAGCCGTTTCTGTTCACTTCCCATATGCTGGCATGGAAAGGTTTTTTTTACAGTAAGGTAGATTCGGGCGGATCATCTATCCCTGGTACCATCGAAAATATGAGGGCCATCGTGAAAAGCAGCCTGATCCTGGTGTTATATGTTGTTGGTTTTGTATCGGCGGCCATTTATGCTTTCAATAAAAAAGACATCTTAAGCTGAAAGTCTAAAGCGCAAAGCCTAAAGCCCTAAAAAAGAGCATCTAAATGAAATTTAAATATTTATTTCCGTTTTTTATTTTTTCCTTTTTACTCACTGGCGTGAATGCGCAGGATGCTGCTTCCCTGGTGAAGAGTATTCAGTCTAAACTGGAAAAGATCAATGACTACGAAGCCGATGCGAAATTTAAAACTGAAATTTCATTTCTGAAAGTGCCGGATGCGGTTGTTAAAATTTATTACAAGAAACCGGACAGGATAAAAATCAAAAATCAAAACGGAATTTCTCTGGTTCCGAAAGAAACGGTGAGCATCAGTTTATATAGTCTCCTGAACAGCCACTATACGGCACTGGACGGCGGTACCGATCTTGTTCAGGGAATTACGGTGCGCATCATAAGACTTTTGCCTGCAGATGAAAATGCTGAGCTGGTGCTGGCAACTCTTTATATAGATGTTAAACGATTGCTGATTTTAAAAGCCAAGACGACAACCCGCGAAAGTGGAACCAATGAAGTGGAGTTATTCTATGGAAAATTCCTTCCGGTCGGATTGCCCGACCGTATCATTTTCAGCTTTAATACAGAGGACTTCAAATTACCCAAAGGAGTGACTTTTGATTATGATGATGGCAGCGCAAAAAGTAAAACAGCCGAATCCCGGAAGAATCAGCGCGGGAAAATCGAAATCACTTATCTGAATTATATCGTGAATAAAGGATTGCCGGATAGCCTCTTTTGAGCTCTAAGCCCAAAGTCCAAAGCCTAAAACTAATTTGGAATCTGAGGGTGAGCCAAAACAATTACCTTTCATTTTTACAATGGTTTTAGACTTTGGACTTTGGGCTTTGAGCTCAGAATAAAAATTTGATGTGTTGACCTTAATTCGCTTTTTTTGCGCTTGGGCATTTAAAACAGACTACATACATGGTAGAAATCGGATCGCGGAATCTTTCTCTTATCAATTTCTCAGATATAGTTTTTAAAGCGGACCAAATTACACTGAATCCGGTTGCACTTGAAAAAGTGGATGCCAGTTTTCAATTCTTAAAGCACTTCTCCACCGGAAAACTGATCTACGGCATCAATACGGGGTTTGGTCCCATGGCCCAATATAAGATCAGTGACGAAAACCGGCTACAGCTCCAGTATAATCTCATTCGCAGTCATAGTTCTGGCATGGGAAATACAATCAGCCCTCTGTTGGGCAGGGCCGTTCTGCTGGCCAGATTGAACAGTCTCATGCAGGCGCATTCGGGAATTCATACCAGTCTGGTGGAACTGCTGGCCGCCTTTATTAATCACGATATTGTCCCCCGGATTTATGAACACGGAGGTGTAGGCGCCAGTGGCGACCTGGTGCAGCTCGCCCATCTGGGTCTCAACCTGATCGGAGAAGGTAAGGTTTGGTATGAATCAGGTTGGCAGGATACTGCAGTTGTACTCAAAAAAGCCGGGCTCAAACCACTCGAGATCCAGATACGGGAAGGTCTCTCCGTGATCAACGGCACTTCAGCTATGACGGGTATTGGTTTGGTAAATATATTTCTTGCAAAAAAATTACTGGCCTGGTCGGTCATGTTCTCATCCATGACAAACGAAATCGTGGAGGCTTATGATGATCACTATTCTAAAGAACTTAATATTGTAAAACATCATACGGGGCAGAATTATGTTGCTGCCATGATGCGGGGTATGCTGAAGGATAGCAAAATGATCCACAGCCGTACTGAGCATCTGTATAATCCGGCCAATATCGAACACGATGTGTTTGAAGATAAAGTGCAGGAGTATTATTCACTGCGCTGTGTTACCCAGATTCTGGGACCTGTATACGATACGATTGAACATGCCGAAAGAATACTGATTGAAGAACTTAATTCCGTAAACGATAACCCGGTGATCGATCACCAAAACCGGAACATTTTTCATGGCGGCAATTTTCATGGCGATTATGTTGCGCTTGAAATGGATAAGCTCAAAATTGCCATTACAAAGCTGTCCATGCTCTCCGAAAGGCAGTTGAATTATCTTCTCAACGACAAGTTGAATCAAATTCTGCCACCCTTTGTAAATCTGGGAGTTCTGGGCTTTAATTTTGGAATGCAGGGTATGCAGTTTACCGCTGTTTCCACGGTGGCTGAAAATCAGACGCTGTCCTACCCCATGTATGTGCACAGCATTCCGAATAATAACGATAACCAGGATATCGTGAGCATGGGATGCAATGCCGCATTAATGTCAAAAAAGATAATAGACAATACATTTGAAGTGCTGACCATCCAGGCCGTAACGATTGCGCAGGCCATCGACTATCTGAAATGTCAGGACAAACTTTCTCCGGCAACACACCGGGTCTACTCTTCCATCAGAAAGGTTTTTCCGAAATTCATAGATGACAGTCCCAAATACGAAGAACAGGAAAAAGTAAAAAACTGGCTCCTTCAAAATGAACCATTATGAAGTGCGCACTCGTTACCGGTGGTTCCCGGGGTATCGGGAGGGCTGTCTGTGTCAAACTTGGCTCTCTGGGTTACCATATCCTGATAAATTTTCGATCTAATCTCGCTGAGGCTGAACAAACTCTGTCGCTTATCAAAGCAAAAAATGGAACAGGTGAACTGCTTCCCTTTGACGTTAGTAATAAAGCAGAAATTGCCCATACGCTGGCACTTTGGATGGAAGGTCACAAAGACGATCATATCGAAGTGCTGGTAAATAATGCGGGAATTAAGGAAGACACATTAATGATGTGGATGAAGGATGAACAATGGGAAAATGTGATACGAACCAACCTGGACAGTTTTTTTTATGTCACCCGTCCCGTGCTGAATGATATGCTCATGAAAAGATATGGACGCATTATCAATATTGTTTCATTATCCGGTTTGAAAGGTCTTCCGGGACAAACGAATTACTCGGCGGCAAAGGGTGGCGTGATTGCAGCCACCAAAGCGCTGGCCCAGGAAATAGGTCGTCGCGGGATAACAGTAAATGCCGTAGCCCCCGGATTCATCAAAACGGACATGACCGAAAATATTTCAGAAAAAGAAATGAAGGCGTTGATTCCCGTCAATCGCTTTGGTACTTCGGAAGAAGTTGCACACCTGGTCGCGTTCCTGGTTTCTCCTGAAAGCGGTTACATAACCGGGGAAGTCATTTCCATTAATGGAGGCATGTATTCCTGACCTGGTGATATTTATCTCGAGTTAACTTTTTTTTTGCAACGGAAATTTTAAATTGAATCATTAAACCCTCCAAATGAAAAAGACAACCCTTCTTTTATTCTCCATTTTATTATTCCAATTCATTTTTTCGCAACCGGGCAGAACAAAATTAAATGAAGACCCAATGGAAGCGGGCCCTTTATGGCTCCGTTATCCTTCTATATCTCCGGATGGCCGCACCGTATTATTCTGCTTCAAAGGGGATATCTATAAAGTCTCCTCCGACGGGGGCGCCGCCACACCGCTTACCATCAGTGAATCGGTTGAATTTTCTCCTGTCTGGAGTCATGATGGGAAATATATTGCCTTTGCCAGTAACCGGTATGGAAATTTCGATGTTTTTGTAATGCCTGCCAGTGGCGGCGAGGCGAAAAGACTTACCTGGTTCTCAGGGTGGGATATTCCCACTACATTCAGTCCCGATGATAAGGAAATTATTTTTGTGGCAAACCGGCAGGACCTGGCAAGCAATGTACAGTTTCCGGATGGGGGTCTCACCCAATTATATAGTGTGCCGATTGGAGGAGGTAAAGCGGCCATGTTTCTTCCCGTGCCGGCTATTGATGCCACATTCAGTGCAGATGGAAGCAAACTACTTTTTCATGATCTGAAAGGTTATGAAAGCGACTGGCGCAAACATCACACTTCTTCAGTGACCAGGGACATCTGGGAATATGACCTGAAAACAAAAAAATATACGCAGCTCACGACCAATAAGGGGGAAGACCGAAATGCGGTATTTGGTGACAATGACAAGGAATTTTATTACCTCAGTGAACAGAATGGTGGTTCCATGAATGTTTATAAAAGTTCATTGGATAACCCTTCATCATCGGTTGCGATAACCAGTTTCAAAGAAAATCCGGTGCGTTTCCTGAGCCGTTCGAAAAACAACACGCTTTGTTTTGGATATGACGGGGAAGTATATCTGAAAAAAGGAAATGGCGAGCCACAAAAACTGTCGGTGGCAATCGCTGAAGATGGAAGGATAATCATAGACAAAACCGTTCCGGTCAATACGGGTGCAACAGAAATGCAGGTTTCTCCCAATGGAAAGGAAATTGCTTTTGTGGTGCGTGGTGAAATATTCGTTACCAGTGTGGATGGTGGTATTACCAAGAGAATTACCAACACACCATATCAGGAACGTAGTGTGAGTTTTAGTCCCGATGGCAGATCCCTGGTTTATGCCGCCGAGCCCGACAGCAGCTGGAATATTTACACAATCTCGATTGCACGAAAAGAGGAACCTTATTTTTATGCCTCTACGGTTTTAAAATCACAAGCGGTCGTTGCCACAAAAGCCGAGGAATTTCAGCCTGCTTATTCACCCGATGGAAAAGAAATTGCGTACCTGGAAAACCGGGTCGTCTTGAAAGTGATTAATCTGGAGAGTAAGCAAACCAGAACAATTTTGACGGCTGATAAAAATTATTCTTATGCAGACGGGGACCAGTATTACCGCTGGAGTCCGGACAGTAAATGGTTCCTGGTCAGTTTCGGACAGAAAGAGAGAATACTCTCGCCGGAAGTAGGTCTCGTTCCTGCCAGTGGAAAAGGACCTTTGACGAATCTTACACTGAGCGGATACGACGACTTTGAACCGAAATGGGCCATGGATGGAAAAATGATGGTATGGGGATCCACGAGGGATGGGGCAAGAGTGCAGGCAGGATATTCGGCCACCATGGATGTATATGCGATGTTCTTTACCAAAGAAAGTTATGATCGCTTCAGGCTTTCCAAAGAAGACTATACACTGCTGAAGGAACAGGAAGATAAGGATAAGGAAAAATCAAAGGACAGTACGAAAATTGTAAAAGCGCTCGGTAAAAAAGAAAAGAAAAGCGAAAAAGCAGCTGCAGACTCAACTGAAAAAAAGAAAGACCTCCAGTTCGACTGGGAAAACCTTACGGACAGAAAACTGCGCATCACCACGCATACTTCCGACCTCGGAGATATGGAACTTTCCAAGGACGGCGAAAAGTTATATTATATGGCCCATTTTGAAAAGGGTTATGATTTATGGGTAACTGATCTCCGGAAAAAAGATACGAAGTTATTGAGCAAGCTGGCTGCTAAAAATGCCACTTTGCAATTATCCGGTGATGGTAAATCGTTGTTCCTCCTGGCGGAAGGAAGAGTAATGAAAATCGATCCGGAAAGCGGGAAAACAGACCCGGTAAATATCAGCGGCGAGATGACACTGGATTATGCGGGAGAAAAGGAATACATATTTGATCATAGCTGGAGACAGATCAAAGAGAAATTTTATGTGGAAGATCTGCAGGGTGTAGACTGGGACCATTATTACAAAGTGTACAGGAAATTTCTTCCGTATATAAATAATAACTACGACTTCGCAGAAATGCTAAGTGAGTTACTCGGAGAACTAAACGCTTCCCACACGGGCTGTTATTATTTCGGCGCCCCCATTCCCAATGGTGACCGCACGGCCGCTCTGGGCATTTACTATGACTATGATTATACGGGAAGGGGATTGAAAATAGCCGAAGTTATTGAAGACGGGCCGCTGGACAGGGCCAATTCAAAAATCAAAGCGGGAGATATTATCGAAGAAATAGATGGCAATCCGATTACAGATACAGTAGATCACTATAAGTATCTGAATCGTAAAGCAGGACAACTGACATTAGTTTCCATCTATGATCCTGCGACACATACAAGATGGCAGGAAACCATTAAACCAATCGAAAGGCAGGATGAAAACGAATTGAAATATCAGCGTTGGGTAAAAGCAAGAAGAAAGGAAGTGGACAGTTTATCCGGCGGCAGAATTGGATACATTCATGTACGTTCGATGGATGACGAAAGTATGCGTACGGTGATTGAAGAAGCGTTGGGACGTAATCTGAGTAAGGAGGCGCTGATCATCGATACCAGATTTAATGGCGGAGGAAATATCCATGAGCCCCTGAGCGACTTCCTTGCAGGCAAAAAATATATTGACATCATTCCGCACGGACAGTATGTTGGCTCCGAGCCCTATAACAAATGGTCAAAACCTTCTATCGTATTAATAGGTGAAGCGAACTATTCTGATGCGCACCTCTTCCCTATTGCCTATAAGCTGAAAGGTGTAGGAAAAACAGTCGGAATGCCCATAGCAGGAACCGGAACTTTTGTATGGTGGGAGGAACAAATTGATCCCACGCTCGTTTTCGGAATGCCGATGGGCGGATGGAGAACCATGGATGGAAATTTTGCAGAGAACCACCAGATGGAACCCGATATAAAAGTACGCCTGGATTACAATATCATGACCAATGGTCGCGACCAGCAGATAGAAGCTGCGGTTGCCGAATTGCTGAAGAAATAGGGTCCAAAATTCCAAGTTTTGTTTCCTAATTTGCCTTTATGAACAGAGTGGTTATTACCGGGCTCGGCATATATTCCTGTATAGGTAAGAGCCTCGAAGAGGTGGAAAACAGCCTGCGTGACGGAAAATCAGGGATCATTTTTGATCCTGTTCGTAAACAAATGGGTTTTCGTAGTGCGCTGACCGGATTTGTTGAACGTCCCAACCTGAAGGGCCTCCTTGACCGCAGGGCCCGGATCATGCTTCCCGAGCAGGGAGAATTTGCCTATATGGCTACTTTACAGGCACTTGCACAGGCGGGAATCGACGCCGACTACATTCATAATCGGGAAATCGGTATTTTGTACGGCAATGACAGCTCCGCGAAATCGACGATCGAAGCAGTCGACATCATGCGTCAGAAAAAAGATACGATGCTGGTCGGATCGGGCGCCGTGTTTCAAACGATGAATTCAACGGTTACCATGAATCTGGCAACCATTTTCAAACTCAGGGGCATAAACTTTACCATCAGCGCTGCCTGCGCCAGCGGCTCTCATGCGATAGGACTTGGATATCACTTCATAAAAACCGGCCTGCAGGAATCTGTGATTACTGGCGGCGCACAGGAAATAAATCCCCTGTCCATGGGTAATTTTGATGCATTATCAGCGTTTTCTTCTCATGAAAACGAACCGGGAAAAGCATCCAGGCCCTTCGATAAGGACCGGGATGGCCTGATTCCCAGTGGAGGGGCCGCAACGGTTGTTTTGGAGAGCCTGGAATCTGCCGAAAAAAGGAATGCGAATATTTTGGCTGAAGTTGTCGGGTATGGCTTTTCTTCCAATGGAGAACATATTTCCAACCCCACAGTGAACGGACCGGTGCGATCACTGCTGATGGCCTTAAAAGATGCCGGGATGTCACCAGCCGACATTGATTATATTAACGCACATGCAACATCCACTCAGGCAGGAGATTCAAGCGAAGCCAGGGCTTTGGTGGAAGTATTTGGAGAGAAAGCAGTTCCGGTGAGTTCGACCAAATCGATGACAGGACATGAATGCTGGATGGCAGGTGCGAGTGAGATTGTTTATTCTATGATCATGATGCAAAACGGATTCATTGCTCCCAATATCAATTTTCAAAATCCGGATGAAGATTCATCCAAACTGGACATTGTGAAAACCTGCACGGAAAAAAATATAAATGTATTTTTGTCGAATTCATTTGGCTTTGGAGGAACAAACTCCTCTCTGATCGTCCGAAAATGGATACCCTAACCGATAAACCAACCAACCATGAAACAACATCAACCCATTATTGACAAAATCAACGGGTTTTTAAGCGAGGAATTTGAAGTGGATACTGATCGTATGCTTCCGGACGCAAATATCCGGCAGACGCTGGAACTGGACAGCCTGGATTATATCGATCTGGTTGTTGTGGTCGAAAACAATTTTTCCTTCAAAGTGAAACCAGAGGATTTTATATCTATTATCAGTTTCCAGGATTTCTATACGTATATTATCTCACGCGTCCAATCTAAAGAACCAATCAATGCCGTCATGGCAGGGCAAGTCCAGGGGTAATAAAACAGGTTTTCGAATTTTTGTCTGGGTTCTTAAAAATGCAGGCCTCACACCTGCCTACCTGTTATTAGGTTTGGTTGCTTTTTACTTTTTTATTTTTTCAGGAAGGGCGTTTCGCTATCAGTTTGAATTCTTTCGGCAACGACTGGGTTATTCCCGGCTGCGAAGCATCGTGAATATTTATAAAAATTACTATTGGTTCGGCCAAACCATCATCGACAAGATTGTGCTGATGTCCGGGATTAAAAACCCTTTTCGTTTTGATTTTGAAGGGGAAGATTATTTACGCCAAATGGTCAGGCAGAATAAAGGCGGCTTACTTTTAAGTGCACACATCGGAAACTGGGAAATAGCGGGTCATTTGTTACAGCGACTCGGGACCGATATACACATCGTAATGTATGATGGGGAAGCGCAGCAAATCAAAGACTATCTGGCAAGCGTAACCGAAAAACATTCGGCCCGTATTATTTTGATCAGGGAGGACCTGTCTCATATTTATGCGATACAGGAAGCCCTGAGTAATCATCATTTTGTCTGCATGCACGCGGACCGTTTTCTGGAGGGCAATAAAACACTTACAGCATCATTACTTAATAAGAATGCACGTTTTCCTGTTGGTCCTTTTCTGCTCGCCCGTACTTTTCAGGTACCGGTATCTTTTGTTTTTGCGATGAAGGATAAATCTTTTGCTTATCATTTTTATGCCAGTGACCCTAAAATTTATTCCGGATATCGTGAAACTGCCATGGAAGATATACTGCGGGACTACTGTATAAATATGGAACAAATGATCAGAAAATATCCTTTGCAGTGGTATAATTATTACGATTTTTGGGCTTCTTAAGCTGAAAGCCCAAAGTCTAAAGCCCAAGACTTAAAAAACGAAAATGTGCCGGATTATATGACGCATCATTTCAATTATACTCTGTTAAATTTTAATTTTTTCATTTAAGTTTTAGACTTTAGGCATTAGGCTTTACGCCTTATCTTTATAATATGTCGTTCGAAATCCAAAATGCAATGGATCTGATTCCCCAAAGAACACCTTTTGTTTTTGTGGATAAGCTCATTTATATTGACGATCATTCTTCCCATGGTATTTTTAAAATTCCGGCAGAAAATATCTTTGTGAAATCCGGTTTTTATTCCGCTTCAGGTATGGTGGAATCCATGGCCCAGACAGCTGCAGCAGGAACCGGGTATCTGTGCATGAAAAATCATAAAAAAATTCCCCTTGGTTATATTGGGGCCGTTCAGAAACTGGAAGTGTTTGACTGGCCGCCTTCGAATGCAGAAATCACGATGGAGATAAACCTTATTACAAATATCCTTCAGGTCTCTTTGGTATCCGGGATTGTAAAATACAGGGAAAAGGTCATGACCTCCTGTGAAATGAAAATTTTTGTAAACCATCAGTCATGAAAAATAAACTAACGTTTCTCGCATTGTTCGCTATGATGTTTGGGTCTTCTTCCGCTTTACAGGCACAATCATTATCTGCAAAAGCCTTTTATAACACAGACAGTATTTCAGCGGTATATCTGGGAATTGATTTTACGCTGGCAAAACTGATCAACGATGCAGAGTCCAATCCGACCGTTATTCAGTCACAACAATTCAACGGAATCAATTTTCTGATCGTGAAGGAAAACAAAAAGTATGATGTTCAGGAAGCCTATCATCGTACAAACTGGATAGTAGACACGAAGGAAGTCGAAGCCAGAAATAATAAGGCAAATCCTGATCAGCTCAAATCTACAAACGACGACGACCTCACACGTCTAAACACGGGTGACATAGAAAAACTTGTGAGTAATTTTGATTTTGGCAACCGGAAGGGCTATGGTGTATTATTGATTATGGAAGGAATGGACAAAACGAAGAAACTGGCCACGATATGGTTCACGTTGATTGATATGGGTGCTAAAAAAGTTCTCACAACCGAACGTGTGAACGGAAAACTGGGTAGTGGATTCGGGTTTCGTAATTACTGGGCTTCCGCAATAAAAAATGCTATCGGTAATGCAAAAGACGACTATAAAAAATGGAAAGCTTCGGCCAATTAAGATGCTGCATCAGGTGTTTGGAGTTTAGCTTTAAGTATTAACGGATGTTGAAAAAACTGGTTTCGACTACAGAAGTACTGGTTCGCTTTAATGAAGCAGATCCGCTGGGCATTGTCTGGCATGGCCATTATATCCGGTACTTTGAAGATGGCCGGGAGGATTTTGGAAACCGGTACGGGATTGGATATCTGGATTTTTTCAAACATGGATTCGTAATCCCGGTAGTAAATGTGGATTGCTCATTCAAAAAATCCCTTCGATATGGAGATTCGGTGATTGTGGAAACAAGTTATATTCCATGTGAAGCTGCAAAGATTCAGTTTAGCTATCGTCTGTTCAATAAAAAAACGAAGGACTTGGTTGCCACGGGGAAATCCGTTCAGGTATTTCTCGATAAGGAACAATCCAGCCTCCAGTTACTCAACCCTCCTTTTTTTGAAGAATGGAAGAAAAAACATCTTTCATCCTAAATATAACTGATGAGAAATGTTTATGTGGTAGCCGATAATATTTATTCTCCCCTCGGTAGAAATACCAGGGACAATATAGACGCACTGAAGCAGGGAAGATCCGGTATACAATTACACAGCGGCAATTTATCATCCGGGCCATTTTACGCATCTCTTTTTGATGCGACATATAAAATGGAGGACGAATCAAAAACTTTCTTTGAACAAATCGTTCTTGCTTCTGCGATGGATGCCATGAATCAGGCAGATATACGCCAGCCAGACAACAGAACCGGATTTATACTTTCTTCTACAAAAGGAAATATAAGTCTCATAGAAAATCCACAGGGAAAATCGTATCCTGAAAATAAAATTGCTTTACATACCAGTGCATCTGTCGTTGCCCGCGAACTTGGATTTAATTCAGAACCATTGGTCGTTTCCCATGCCTGTATATCCGGGTTGCTCGCGATGATTACGGGCATGCGATTGATACAAGCCGGTTTGTATGATACACTCGTGATTACAGGCGCTGACCTGATAACAACTTTTATCTTCTCTGGTTTTCTATCCTTTCAGGCCATCAGCCGGAATCCCTGTAAACCATTTGATGCTGAGCGTGACGGAATCAGTCTGGGTGAGGCCGCTGCTACCGTTGTCTTATCTGCAAACAAACGCCCGGAAGCTGTTTTGTTAAGCGGAGGTTCTGTTTCCAATGATGCTAATCATATTTCCGGTCCCTCCCGTACAGGGGAAGAACTTTGGCTGGCCATCCGCCGGTCGCTGGAACAGGCAGGTATCGACGCAAAAGAGATTGATTTTATTTCGGCACATGGTACGGCCACCAGGTACAATGATGAGATGGAGGCAAAAGCGATTCATCTGGCTTCCATGGAAAAAATTCCTTTGAATAGTCTGAAAGGTTATTATGGCCATACCCTGGGTGCAGCGGGCATCCTGGAATCCATTGTGACGATTCACTCCATGAAAGAAAATATCCTGTTCCCCACATTGGGATTTTCAACTCCCGGAACCGAGTTGCCGGTAAATGTTGTGAAGAAAATAAGCAAATCAGATTTACACAGAACATTAAAAACGGCTTCAGGGTTTGGTGGATGTAATGCAGCGCTGATAATGATTAAGGATTAGTTATTAATTATTAACTATTATTATATAATTAAAGTCCCGGGCCTTGAGCTTTGGGCTTTGAGCTTTAAAAGAATGAAATTTTTTACAAAAGACAACAAAACCGCACTCGAAGCAAAAGGAATTGCCCAATGGATTGCCTTCGGCCCGGTCGTTTTCCAGGTTGCCCGGGTTATGAGGAATACCGGAATCCTGCGCATATTACTGGAAAAAGGAAGCGCCGGACTCACACAAACTGAAATTCAGGAACAGTTGAAATTACCTGAATACGGTCTGCGTATTTTGCTTGAATCCTCATTGGGAATAGGTCTGGTGATATTCAATGAAGGGAAATATACCATTACAAAAACAGGGACATATATTTACAATGACCCTCTGACGAATGTCAATATGAACTTTATACACGATGTAAATTATAAGGGATTATTTGACCTCGATAAAAGTATTGAAAATGGCAAACCGGAAGGATTAAAAGTATTTGGAGACTGGGACAACATATACGAAAACTTATCTTCCCTGCCGGCTCATGTTCAGAAAAGCTGGTTCGCATTCGATCACTATTTTTCAGACCTGGCCTTTCCACCCGCTTTGTCAAAGGTCTATAACGGGAGCATCAAAAAAATACTGGATATTGGCGGCAATACCGGAAAATGGGCGATTGCAAGTGCGCGGTTTGCACCGGACCTGGAAATCACTATCATGGATTTGCCGGGTCAGCTGGACGTAGCCAGAGAAAAAGTGAAACAGGCTGGTCTCAAAGACCGTATTCATTTCTATCCCGCCAATCTGCTGGATGAGGATACGGTATTTCCAACCGGTTTTGACGCGATCTGGATGAGTCAGTTCCTGGATTGTTTTTCAGAAACAGAAATCGTTTCCATTTTGAAACGTTGTTACGACGCAATCAGCGACGATCAGTATGTATTGATCCTGGAAGCTTTTTGGGATACGCAGAGATTCGAAGCCGCCGCATTTTGTTTACAGCAGACTTCCGTTTATTTTACAGCCCTGGCCAACGGCAACAGTCAGATGTACCATTCCGAAATATTTATCCGCTGTATTGAAAAAGCAGGATTCACAGTAGTTGAAAAAATAGAAGACATCGGGTTAAGTCATACTTTATTAAAATGTAAAAAGATAAACGTAAATCGTTAATCGTATATCGTTTATCGTTAATCATTAATAACTAATAAATAATAATTAAGTCATATGTCGATCGAGTCAACGGATGTATTGGTAATAGGCGCCGGTCCGGCAGGTACGGTGGCCGCCTCCATTGTAAACAAAGCAGGTTTTAAAGTGAGGATCGTTGAAAAAATGAAGTTTCCGCGCTTTGTGATTGGTGAAAGCCTTCTGCCCCGTTGTATGGAGGCTTTGGAAGAAGCCGGATTTCTTGAAGCGGTAAAAGAAAAAAAATTCCAGGAAAAAGGAGGCGCCAAATTTGTAAAAGACGGTAAAACCTGTGACTACCAATTCGCCGACCAGTTTACGAAGGGATGGGAATGGACATGGCAGGTTCCCCGTGCAGAGTTTGATAAAACACTCGCTGACACCGTGGAGAAAATGGGCGTTCCCATTGATTATGAAACGACGGTTACCGGCATTGAATTCAAAGGTTCCGACTCAATCACGACCGTCGTGGACAAAAACGGCAGAAAGTCCGAAATTAAGGCCAGGTTCATTATTGATGGCAGTGGATACGGACGTGTAATCCCGCGTCTTTTCAATATGGACAAGCCTTCCAACCTGCCGCCACGAAAGGCCTTGTTTACACATACAGTGGACCTGCGAAGAGAATTATCTGATGAACCAAACCGCATCACCATTGTAGTGCATCAGCATGCAGTATGGATTTGGATCATTCCCTTTTCAACCGGAATTACTTCACTGGGTTTTGTAGGCGATCCGTCTTTTTTTGCAAACATTCCGGGTAATACCGAACAACAGCTGCGTACACTGATTGCACAAGAGCCGTATCTGAAAGAAAGATTTAAAGAAGTAGAATTTTTATTCGAGCCTAAAGTATTGGAATCCTGGTCATCCACAACGGATCGTTTTTACGGTGATGGGTTTGTATTAACCGGCAATGTAACAGAATTTTTAGACCCTGTATTTTCATCGGGTGTAACGCTGGCAACCGTATCAAGCCAGATAGCCGGAAAACTGGTCGTTGAGAAATTAAATGGTCGCGAAATTGACTGGGAAAATGAATATATGAAAATCATGATGCAGGGTGTCGATACTTTCCGGTCATACGTCATGGCCTGGTATGAGGGAACACTGGACACGATTTTCTTTGCAGACAACCAGGATGCGATGATTAAGAGTCAGATATGTTCGGTGCTGGCAGGATACGTGTGGGATCTCAACAACCCGTATGTAAAAAATCATAAAACCTGGTTACACCGGCTTGCTTCTATGATAACATACAGGGACAATCAACTGTCAAATTCCCGTTAAAAAAGATCAGTATATATTGCAACCCGCCCTTCATATCACCGCATATTGTTCAATTACCCGGAATAAGATATTTAAAAACGGGCAACTGGTTTTTGAACAATCGGGTTCCTCTGAGGAATTTCTGAATGCGGTATATACCCATTTTAAGATTTCTTATCCGAAATTTCATAAAATGGATCAACTCTGCAAGCTCGGTTTTCTGGCAACTGAACTATTATTAAAAGACACCGGGCATGCGGAAAAATATGGCGATACGGACACAGGTCTCGTTCTCAGCAATTCAAATGCAAGTCTCGATGTGGATCTTAAATATGCCAAAACCATTCAAACTGGCGCCAGTCCGGCATTGTTCGTATATACTTTGCCCAATATCGTAATTGGCGAGATCTCCATTCGATGGCATTTTAAAGGCGAAAATGCATTTTTTGTATTTAAGCAGTTCGATGGTAATTTTATAGAGAAATATGTAACCGTCTTGTTTGAAAATAATCTCATCAAAAACTGCATCTGTGGGTGGGTGGATATTTTAAAAGAAGATTATCAGGCTTTACTTTTCCTGGTCGAAACGACTGGTCCAGAAAATGGAATGGCTTTTACCGCAGATACATTAAATCAATTGAATCAACAGGAGCATGGATAATTTAAAAGAGAAACTGAAGGTGCAGGTAATAGAAAGACTCAATTTAAAAGACCTGAAACCTGCTGATATTGGCGATGACCAGCCACTGTTTGTGGAGGGAATCGGTTTAGACTCCATTGATGCATTGGAATTAATCGTTTTGCTACAACAGGAATATAACATCAAATTGTCAAATGCAGAAGACGGCCCCCGGGTATTTCACTCCATCCGGACCATGGCAGATTATATCACCGCGAACAGCGGCGCCGTAAAGGTTTCCTCATGAATGTTCCTTCATTTGTTGCAGGCATGGGTATTGTTTCGGCAATCGGTAACGACCTGCAAACCAATCTGGATTCACTTTGTGAAGAAAGGACCGGCATTGGAACCATGCACTGGCTTTCGTCTGCCCGGCATAGCGGCCTGCCCGTGGGTGAAGTAAAACTCAGCAATGCAGAACTGGCTACGATTACAGGTCTTTCAGACAGGTTGCCACGAACGGCACTACTGAGTTGTATGGCGGCAAAGGAAACTTTAATACATGCGGGCTGGGAAAAAACAAATGCACTCCGGACCGGATTTATTTCTGCTAATACGGTGGGCGGCATGGATAAGACAGAAAATTTTTATAAGCTATTTTCAAAAGATACCGCGGCCGGCAAACTGGCCGATGTAGTGTATCATGAGTGCGGAGCGGTGACAGAACTGGTTGCAGATTATCTGGGAATTCAACATTTTGTAAGCACGGTGAGTACGGCATGTTCTTCTTCGGCTAATTCAATATTTACAGGCGCCAGGATGATCAGCGCGGGATTACTCGATTATGCTCTCGTTGGCGGAGCAGATGCACTCACCAGATTTACCCTGAATGGATTCAATACGCTCATGATACTGGATAAAGATTTATGCAAACCTTTTGATGAAAACCGGCATGGACTCAATTTAGGCGAAGGAGCCGCATATCTTCTGCTGGCATCAGAAAACGGATTAAAACAACTGGGGAAAAAACCATTGGCACGCATCACGGGTTATGCAAATGCCAATGATGCGTATCATCAAACAGCTTCTTCGCCTGAAGGTACCGGCTCATTTCTCGCCATGAAGGGGGCAATGGATAAAGCTGGTCTACAGGCAAAAAATATAGATTATATCAACCTGCATGGGACGGGCACACAAAATAATGACATCGCAGAGGGAACCGCCATTAGTATCTTATTTGACAAAGGTTTTCCAAAAATGAGTTCCACCAAAGCCTATACCGGCCATACACTGGGCGCAAGTGGTGCTGTTGAAGCGGTATTTTCAGTACTTGCTATTCAACATGGGATTATTTTCCCGAACCTCCGCCTGGAAACTCCCATGAAAGAGTTTTCTTTTCAGCCGGTTACTGAACTGATGCGAAATCAGCGCATTCAGCATGTGTTATCAAATTCATTTGGATTTGGTGGCAATTGTTCATCGCTTATCTTTTCTGCCGCTTAATAAAAAACATGAAGGTTTACATCCTCTCCACTGGAAATATATCTCCCCAGCACAGCATGGATGCGGATGCTTTTTTTCAATCAAGAATAGAAACATCAGATAATTTTTTCAAAGCACAGGAGCCGGATTATACAACGTTTATTGACAGCAAAATGATCCGTCGCATGAGTCGCATAGTAAAAATGGGAGTCGCTGCTTCAACAACATGTCTCCGTAATGCAGGTGTGGAAATGCCGGCGGCTATCCTGACAGCCACCGCATATGGTTGCCTGGAAGACAGTGCCACGTTTCTTCGTAAGATGATTGAATTCGACGAGCAAATGTTAAGTCCTACTGCTTTCATTCAATCCACCCATAATACGGTGGGCGCACAGATAGCCCTGCTGCTCAAATGCCATCATTACAATAATACCATTGTGCATCGCGCATTTTCATTCGAAAATGCATTGACAGAAGCCAGCTTACTCCTGGAAGAAGGGGTTTCACCAGTCCTCGTCGGAGCCATAGATGAAATTACAGATGACCGTCATGCGATCCTGAGTCGTTTTGGACTTTATAAAAAGGATTCAGGTAATATTGCAGGTGAAGGAGCAGCCTTTTTTCTGCTGTCGAAAGAACCAGGCAATGATTTTCAGGCTATTTTAAAAGCAGTACAGACTCTTTACAAACCAGAAATAGAACCGGAGGATATTGGCAGATTTCTGGCGGCACACGAGATAGAGAATGAAACACCCGGATTGATCCTTCACGCTGAAACTGGGCATGATAAAGCAAAAGAAAAAAACTGCCAGGTGTTGAAAACGGCTTTTCCCGATACTCTGGAGTTTTCATTCAAATCACTTTGCGGGGACTTTCCCACATCATCGGGATTTGCATTATGGTTTGCCTCTCTATTACTGAAGGAACAAAGGGCGCCCGTCTGGATGCACGGGTTAAAATTTCCTCTTAAAAATATATTCATACATCAACATGACGGTTTACATCACAGCTTCTTTTTAATTTCTTCATCTTGAGCAACCGCGCTTTCAATATTTTCAGCATCATCCTGATCCTTGTCTGGATATGGGCTGATAAATATCTGTCAATAGGCGCCCCCTCCTATGGCTGGCTACTGCTTATCTATGTATCCGTTTTATTTTGCGGAAGCTATTTTATACAGATGGGGTTTTTTCTGAAATCCATATGTTCCGTAAAAACGAACGAGAAGTGGATCGCCCTTAGCTTTGATGACGGACCATCTGAGTATACGAGTCTCGTACTGGATATCTTAAACGAAAATAAAGCGGAAGCTGCTTTTTTTTGTATTGGCAAACAAATTTCGGAGAACGAAGAGCTATTGAAAAGAATGATACGGGAAGGTCATATCATTGGTAACCACAGTTTTTCACATCATCCGCTTTTCGACTTATTTAGTTCGCGGAAAATGCTGAATGATATGAATGAAATGAACCAGTTGGTCAAAGACATAACAGGATTTACACCCCGGTTTTTCAGGCCGCCCTACGGAGTTACCAACCCCAATTTGAAAAAAGCAGTCATGCTGGGGGGATTTATCTCTATCGGATGGTCTATCCGTTCATACGACACCATCATTAAAAACCAGGGCCGTCTCCTGACCAAAATACTTTCTGCCATAAAGCCGGGCGCCATCCTGCTTTTGCATGATACCAGTGAAACGACGGTGGCTATATTGCCAGAGCTGGTAAATGCCATACGAAATAAAGGTTTTCAGATAATAAGACTTGACAAAATGGTAAATGTAAAGCCCTATGCTTAAATCAACTGCACTGGTTATTTTAATTCTTATCAGCCTTCACAGCCAGGCCCAGCACGGGGGCTATACACTGTCAAATCATCCGGAAACATTTAGAAAATCCTTCAGCGAAGCAACGGCGTCCATTGAATCTATTCAATCCGGTTTTAGTCAGGAGAAAACCCTCACGATGCTTTCGGAAAAAATGAATTCAACCGGAAAATTCTGGTATAAGAAAAAAGATAAATTACGAATGGAATACATTCAACCGTATCCCTACCTCATGATACTGAATGGCGGAAAGATATTCGTAAAAGACGGACAGAAAGAAAATCAATTCTCTGCCAACTCCAGTAAAATATTTCAGCAGGTAAACCGGATACTGATTGATTGCGTTTCCGGAAACATGTTGAACAATCCAGACTTTCAGGCACGGATATATGAAAATGCGGGATCTTTCCTGATTGAATTCCAGCCGGTGGCAAAAAACCTGAAGGAGCTGTATAAAAATATTAATATTGTAATTGATAAGAAAGAGTATACGGCGACAGTTGTCGAAATGATTGAGGTCTCCGGAGATAAAACCATTATCCGATTTCAGAATAAAGTATTAAATGCATCCATTCCCGATTCGGTTTTTAATATTCCTTAGTTTGTTCTTTTTGAATATCTCCTGCAATCAATACCGACACCTGAAAAGAAGCCCACCGGAAGAAAATTGCATTGAAAAATTTAAACCGGCCTTTCAGCGTGAAGAATATAAAATCTCGGTGGATGTTATCGGGAAACATATCAGCGGATTGTTACTGATTAAATATATGCCCGACAGCAGCACAAGAATAGTATTTACGAATGAAATGGGTTTTAGCTTTTTTGATTTCGGGTTCCCGGGCAATAATGGATTCGAAGTATATCATATCGTTCCCCAGATGAATAAAACCGCCCTGATAAAAACATTAAGAAAGGATTTTGAATTGATTATGTTCAGGAACAGGGACAGAAATAAATCATATGACCTGGCAGACAGTTCAATCATTTATCATGCTTACCCCCAGGAAAAAGGTGTAAATTATTATATTACGGATGAACCGTGCAGCCGTCTGATCAAAATGCAGCGTTCCTCAAATAAAAAACCTATTATGGAGGCATTATTCTATGATTACACACCAGGACAGGCACCGGACAGTATCTCAATCCGGCATTTAAATTTTAAATTTTCAATTTCCTTAAAAAAATTAATGCCGCTTGCTTCTCAATAACCTGTATACTATTCAGTCGCTGTCGGAATCTGATAATCAATTGGAGGCAACGATACATCTCATAGCGGATCATGCCATTTTTGGCGGGCATTTCCCAGGCCAGCCCGTGCTGCCGGGCGTTTGCATGATGGAGATGGTAGCCGAGGTGCTCGGTGTTTACCTGAAAAGTTCATTCCGCATATCAGGCGGTCCCCTGATAAAATTCCTTCGCATGATCGATCCACGAACGAATCCCGTGATCCGACTGGAAATAAAATATCATCCATCTTCTCAGGCTACTGTTGCGAATGGGAAAATATTCTCAGGGTCAGATGTTTTCATGAAATTTCAACTCAGCCTGGTACCCGAATTTGCGATCTGATTTTTCTCCTTTCAATCCAGTTCAACACGGGATTCGTCATCATCGTTGTCAGCAATGCCATCAGAACCATCATTGAAAATATTTCTGCACTGATGATATGCATATCATACCCAATATTCAGGACAATTAATTCCATGAGTCCCCTGGTATTCATAAGTGCCCCAATGGATAAACTGTCACTCCAGTTCTGGCCCAATATCTTTGCTATAAGTGTGCTGCCCCCAAATTTTCCTGCAACAGCACAAATCAGGATGAACAGGAAACTGACCCACAAACCGGAACTGTCCAAAATACCTGCGTTGGTTCTTAAACCGGTATAGACAAAAAACAACGGAAGCAGCATCACCATGCTGACATCATTGATTCTTTCAATTATTTTTTTTTGCAAACCTTCTTTTTTCGGAATGATGATACCTGCCAGAAATGCACCGAACAAAGCGTGTATACCTATTACTTCTGTACACCAGGACGATAATAACATCAATGAATACATGATTGCCATGAGCCCGTTATGGGCGATTTTCCCTTTTTCATATGCTGCCTGCACTTTATTCAGCATTTTTTTTACCGGGATCAGCATGATCAAAACATATATTAACACCATGGCAACTACAAAAAAACCGTTTATTCCCGATCCCGAACGAATCAGGGCAATCAGGATGGCCAGGATGCACCAGGCGGTTACGTCGTCAGAAGCCGCACAACTAATGGCCAGGTTACCAAGTTTGGTGTCGGTTAATTTGCGGTCACGTATTATTCTCGCCAACACGGGGAAAGCCGTAATGCTCATGGCAATACCCATAAACAAGGCGAATGAAATAAAGTCCGTCTGGCCATATTCCTGATACAAATAATAAGATAAAAATATGCCCAGCGTAAATGGAATCAGTATACTCGCATGACTGATGATAAGCGCCTCAAAAGCCTGCTTGCGCAGTAAACGGGTGTCCAGTTCCATTCCAATAATGAACATAAACAGAATGAGCCCGATCTGACTGAGAAAACGCAGGTTTGGCAGTGATTCAACAGGAAAGATAAAATGGAAAATTCCCGGAAATAATAAACCAAGTAAAGAAGGGCCCAGAATAATTCCTGCAACGGTTTCTCCTATAACGGCCGGCTGTCCGATTTTTTTAAAGAGCCACCCCAGCAATTGTGTTACAATAATAATGATGATGATTTGCAATAGAAGACGTGGTAAAGCATCCTGAACATTCGTCTTATAAAGCCCGGAAAAAAACCCTGCCCCATCTGGTTTGTTTTCAGCTGGTCCTGCCACTGGAGAAATGGAATGATCGAGAGATCTTCCGGTGTGCAGAAGATAAAAAATCAGTCCTCCGAAAACAACAATCAACGTTGCATATAATACAAAATGCCTTGCAATTTTCATCCGGTTAATTATGGTTTCTTTTTATTATTCAACAGCATATATTTCGCCGTTTCATAATATGCCTTTGTGAGTATAGACATTTTTTGTACACTGTCTGGTATGTTTGCTGCATTCACCGGATCATTTCCTGTTACTGAATACATATCTTCCTTTCCTGTATTCAGGTTGGCGCGATAAAGAAAAGAACCCATCAGCAAGTCGATATACCCCTGGTCCGGATCATATAAAAATGAAAATGCCTTTGCCGGACTAAAGTTCGAATCCAGAAGGTCACGCCCCAGTGTCGTATTGCGATAACTGATTCCTGCAAGTCCGGCCGCTGTGGGCAATAAATCCACCTGTGAAACAAATTCATGTATCCGTCTGGGCCGTATCAGGGAGGGTGAATAGAAAAGCATGGGCACGTGCATATTGTCCAGTCTTTCGTTTGTCCATGCACGTGGAAACATATTTCCTGCATCTCCGGCAATACCATGGTCACCCACAAAAATAAAAATGGTATTTAAAAAATAATCCTCTTTTCCGGCAGCGTCTATAAACTTCCGGAAAGAAAAATCGGTATATCTGAAAGCATTCATTTCGTCGTTGGATTCAAATCCATATGCTTTCAGTGAATCGGCCGGAATCTTCAGTGTATGAAATTCCCCCAGGTCCTCAGCAGGAATCGTATATGGCCTGTGATTATCTGCTGTTTGAATCACCGCAAAAAACGGAGTCTGTCTTTTTTTCAATACCTGGTTTGCCTCAAGAAACAGATTTTTATCACTGATACCCCAGACATCTAATTTCGACGCCTTATAATTCTCCTGTTCATACAGATGAAGCCCGTCAATATTATTATCGAGCAGTCCCCGGATATTTGCCCAGCTCGCGCTTCCCCCGATAAAATAATATTTATCATACCCCTTAAAATCATTTATGATCGTATGCTGGTTTACGGCTCCGGGATTTCGGCTGGTTGTACTGTTGGCCTGGCCGACGTCCGGGATTCCGGTAAGTACGGCCCAGACTCCACGGGCAGTTCCGTAGGAAGGTGTAAAACATCGATCGAAGAAAATGCCCTGATCGCACATGTTTTTAAAAAAAGGCGTTGTGTTTAATGGATTTCCCCACATTGAACTTTTATATGCACTGAAAGACTCACAGATCACCACTACGATATTCGGTTTATTATTAACAGGCGGCTGTTTTACAACACGTTCATAATTCAAATTCAGGGAATCTCCTGTGAAACCAAAATATGGCCTGAGCACGGGATATGCCTTTCTCACATTATTCGCGTTATACATTGAATTCCTGAATTTCAAACTGCTGAAAAAAGACTGATAAGGATTGAGTGCGAGATTGGCCCGGTAATCGTTGCCAAGGCTGAATGCTTCACTCCATCTCAGGTTGTACTGCCCAAAATTTCCAAAGATTCCCAGACCAAATAATACGAAGGCAGCGGCTACCCATATCCATTTCTGTTTTTTTTTGCTTTGATCACCAGCGCGGGCAATAGCACGGAAGCTTTTTATGAGTATCCACCAGATCAAAAAACTGACCACCAGGATGGCCGATATCATGCGGATCACCGGGTAGTTCTCCCAAACGAGGGTCATGGAAATACCCGCATCCTGCATATAGTTCAATACACTTGCGCTCAATCTGAGATTGAGGTAAGCGTAGTGCGCGAAGTCAATGGTATAGGTGAAACTGGTGATCAGACAAACTACGGCAAGCAGGATAAAATAT
>Ga0206929_1069_pt1 | contig 27123 bp, 31 predicted proteins | sample Alteio_BWOrgHeat_19_FD_152929 | JGI IMG/M metagenome (GOLD analysis project Ga0206929, IMG submission 152929) | Enriched cells from forest soil in Barre Woods Harvard Forest LTER site, Petersham, Massachusetts, United States -... | ecosystem: Environmental > Terrestrial > Soil > Temperate forest >...
GTTTCATAAACGTCCAGAGCCGCCGCCGGCATCCGCTGCCGCAGGAAATGGGCAAGCATTGCACCTGCCACGACCGCAACCGCACCGGCAAGCGAGGCGAAAATTAGGAATCGTTTATTCATAAACCAATATTGGAAAATTTAAAAATAGAATGGGGAATTGAAAATTTGAATATGAATATATTGGGGGAATTTTTAAACGGATATAAAGTTTCTCGGGTCCGAATGAATTGCATTCTCAAATTTTCAGTTTATTGAAGCAGGTTAATAAACGAATCAAGCTCCGTACTTTCTTCATGTACCATGAGATCCGCCTGTTCATAGTACATTTTGCGCTCACTTAATTTGCGGATAATATATGCCCTTAAACCCGCTTCCGTGATTCCGCGAAGCAGGGGGCGTGACATTTTCTCTTTCAACAGCCGCTGGTTTAATGCTTCCAGCGAAGTATTCAACCACAGTACTTTCCCATTTCTTTTCATAAATTCAATATTATTGAAGAAGCAGGGCGTTCCGCCACCAGCTGATAAAACAAAATTTTCTTCCCGAGATACGAGGTCTTCCAGGGTTTGCTTCTCCATATAACGGAAATATTCTTCGCCTTTTACAGCAAAAATCTCAGATATATTCATCCCTTCACTGTGAACAATAACGGCATCCAGATCATAAAACGGAATCTGCAGTTTCTCCGCAATCCTTTTTCCCCAGTGTGTTTTCCCGGATCCCATAAACCCAATCAGAAATATGCGCATACTCTTAAGATTCGTAAGACTTTTAAAATAGTTCTCTGTGTCCATTCATCGTGTATCGCAAATCGTTTATCGTTCATCGAAATTCCGAAAGGAAAACCGCTAATCGGTTTACGATATACAAAATAAAGGATAAACGATTTACATAAACGCATTGAATCCGGTAACATCCATCCCCGTGATCAGCAGATGAACATCGTGCGTGCCTTCATAGGTGAGCACACTTTCCATATTCATCAGGTGCCTCATAATGGGATATTCTCCGGTGATGCCCATTCCTCCCAGCATCTGCCTGGCTTCTCTAGCGATATGTGTTGCGATTTCACATCCATTTCTTTTTGCCATCGATACCTGAGCAGGGGTCGCTTTTTTTTCATTCATCAAAATCCCCAGCCGCCAGTTCATCAACTGTGCCTTGGTTATTTCGGTTATCATTTCGGCAAGTTTTTTTTGCTGAAGCTGGAATCCGCCAATAGGCCTGCCAAATTGTATCCTTTCTTTGCTGTATCTCAATGCAGTATCATAGCAATCCATGGCAGCACCAACCGAACCCCATGCAATCCCATAACGGGCTTTCGTCAGGCAGCTTAGCGGTCCTTTCAGACCCCGTATATCAGGAAAAATATTGGCTTTGGGAACTTTTACATGATCAAAAACCAATTCCCCGGTTGCCGAGGCCCGGAGACTCCATTTTCCGTGCGTCAGAGGCGTCGAAAATCCCTCCATCCCTCTTTCAACGACCAGACCCCGGACCTCACCTTTGTCATCCTTGGCCCAGACGACAGCCACCTGTGCAAATGGGGCATTGCTAATCCACATCTTGCTGCCGTTCAGGACCACATGATCTCCCGCATCCGTGAAATTACTCAGCATACTCCCGGGATCGGAGCCATGATCCGGCTCAGTAAGTCCAAAACAGCCCAGCCATTCACCTGTGGCCAGCTTTGGCAGCATTCTTTTCTTCATTTCTGCTGTGCCGTATGCATGGATCGGAAACATTACCAGGGAACCCTGAACCGAAGCCGTGGAACGGACTCCGCTATCCCCCCTTTCGAGTTCCTGCATCATCAGGCCATAACTGATATAGTCCAGACCACCACCTCCGTATTCTTCAGGAATCGTGGGTCCGAAACATCCCAGGCCACCAAGTTGTTTCACGATCTGTTCCGGAAACTCAGATTTTTGTGCATACTGTTCAATGATCGGACTAATCTCCTTTTTCACATAGGAACGCACAGACTCCCTGATCAGCTTATGCTCTTCTGAAAGTAAATCATCCAGTTGATAATAGTCCGGGCTTTGAAAAACATCGGTTTTGACGGCCATGATAATGAAGTTGGACGCGAAAATACTCAAAAAGCCGGTGGTTGTGGGTTATGAATTATGGGTTATGGGTTGTGAATTATGAGTTACGGTATCAGACTTGATAATTACAAGAAATGGTAAAAGATAGTTGGTTCGTCAAATGGGCAATGAACTAAATATATAACCCACAATTGATAACTCATAAACCACACATAACTACGATTTGGCAAAGAAAACCAGATAGTTGGCATGAGATGCAACATCCTTCTTTTCTTTGTGTACTTAATATAGTGATAAAAATCAAGCCATTGGAGCTGAGCGAACCGATACAAATGGATGAGCTGGTGGAGCGCTGCAGACAGCGCGACCGGCGCAGCTATGGGGAGTTGTATCAGAAATACTCCAAGGCAATGTATAATACCAGTCTCCGGATTGTGAACCATACAGCCGATGCCGAAGATGTATTGCAGGAATCCTTTGTGGATGCATTTGCGGCGATAGATAGTTTTGGTTATAAATCAACCTTTGGAGCCTGGCTGAAAAGAATCGTGATCAATAAATCAATCAATGCACTGAGAAAACGGAAAATGGACATTATCGATATTGATAAAACAAATGTTGTTCATCTGCCTGAGGAAGGGGAATATGATGAAGATGAGTTAAAGTTTAAAGTGGAGGAAATAAAAAAAGCAGTTAAGGAATTACCGAATGGTTACAGGACGGTTTTGACTCTTCACTTATTTGAAGGATATGATCAGGAAGAAATCGCAGAGATACTGCAGATTTCACATGCCACAGTAAGAACACAATATATGCGCGCGAAACAGAAATTATTATTACTTATAAAACAAGGAGGCTTATCATGAGCAGTCCATTAGAAAAATTTGTTCTGGAGAACCGTGATAAATTCGACGCAGATACGCCTGATTCCCGGGTGTGGGAAAAGATCAGTGAGCGGATGAATCCGGAAACAGAAAAGGTAAAACCACTGCGTTCCCTGCCTTTTAAGCGTTGGCTGGCCGCTGCTGCAGCAGTTGTGCTGGTCGTTGTGTCGGGTGTTCTGTATTATTCGATTCGCTCAAATAAACCAGCCGAAACGATCGCAGGAACAAAACCAAAACCGGTTGTTCATGACAACATTCTGCCGAAAACAAACCCGCCCGTTGATTCACCGGCTACGGTTGCTCAAACGAAACCGGGTAACGGGCAAAAACCGGTCACTTCTGACAACCAATCAGTCAATACAGCAACTGGCAGACCCTCCGAAACAGAGGATAATAAAGAAATGTACTACTATGCGAAACTAATTGAGCTCAAACATGAAGAACTCAAAACACTCGAAAAGGATGAACCGCTCCTGTACAGGCAGTTCGCCGGAGATGTACAGAAGCTGGATAGTGTGTACCATACCCTCAAGACCCAGTTACCGAATAACTCCAACCGGGAACAGGTGATAGAAGCGATGATTTCCAATCTTCAGCTTCAGATCGGATTATTGAATAAACAGTTGGACATTATTAAAAAAATCAAACACTCCAAAAAATCAGCGTATGAAAATGCTTATAAATCCGTTTAAAGGCCTGGTCCTCCTTGTCGTGGCACTTGCCCCTTTACTGGGCAGGTCCAACAATGGCGACAATGTCGAAAAGAAACGCACGATCTCCAAATCCTACAATGTAAGTCCCGATGACCGGTTATCCATCGAAAATTCTTTTGGAGATGTCGTCGTCACGACCTGGGATAGAAACGAAATCCAGATTGAAATTGAAATTGGCGTACATGCTTCTTCAGAAGAAAAGGCGCAGCAAATGATGAACCTGATCAACGTCAAGGATAACCAGGATGGTCATAATATCAGTTTCAAAACCGATATCGGACATATGTCGGGAAAAGACAACTGGAAAAATGAGGATACGAGAAAATTTTACATAGACTATAAAGTGGTCATGCCTTCCAAAAATCCGCTGCGCATCGAAAACAGTTTTGGAAAAACCAATGTCCCCAATTTTGATGGAAGCGCCAGCCTCACCAGCAAGTTCGGAGAGCTGACAACAGGCAAACTGCCCAATGCCACCCTGGTTCATGTGGAATTTGGGAAAGCAGAGATAGGCCGGCTGAATAATGCAGATGTCATATTAAAATTCAATGGCAACTCGCAGATTGCGGGCATCAGCGGCAATTCAAAAGTGGATGTTCAATTCTGCAGCAACGTGGATATTACTGTTGATGATGCAGTCAGTACACTCTCTCTTTTTCAATCCTATTCCACGATCAACCTGAAAGTATCCGATCAACTGTCTGCCCAGCTGGATGTGCATACCAATTTCGGCAGTTTCAAAAACAAGACAGAATTCAATATCGCTGAAGAAGACGAAGATGACAATTCGGGACCCAAATTCGATAAGAGTTATTCCGGAAAAGCCGGCAGCGGAGCCGCGAAAATTAAAATCAAAAGTAGTTTTGGAAGTGTCCGCTTATCTAATGTAAATGATAAATCCGTAGACAAAGAAGACGGCAAGGATGACGACGATAAAGATGATAAAGACTCTAAAGTCAACCTTTAGACGAGCTTAAAGCCTGGGCCAAACGCCTAACTCAATTGTGAAATTGATAAATAATAAATGAACGGCCATCCGTCATCTGTAAAAAAGCATTCATCATCAGATGAATGCTTTTTTTAACAGGCAGTCAGCCATTTCAACAGCATATCCGGATGCGATGTCAGTAGCTTTTTCGGCGAAGTCAGGTCCAGATCCTGCATACAGGATAGACCGGCTCGCATTCACCAGTAAACCGCAATCCTCAGTCAGCGCTTTTTCTGAAATCTCTCTGAGGCTTCCGCCCTGCACACCTATGCCGGGAACAAGATAGAAATGATCAGGTGTGAGCGAACGTATCCTGGCAAGCCGGTCAGTCTGCGTTGCTCCGACGACAAACATCAGGTTATCGGTTGTCCCCCACTTAGAGGCTTTCAGGAGTACAGATTCAAATAAAGGACCGCTTCCATGATCCTGCAATTCGAAATCCGCGGCGCCTGGGTTGGAAGTAAGGCCGAGCAGGATCGTCCATTTACCCTCATATGCCAGAAATGGACGAATGCTGTCTTCGCCCATATAGGGCGCTACCGTAATCGCATCAAAAGAAAGGGTTTCAAAGAAAGTCCGTGCATAGAGAGCGGAAGTATTTCCGATATCACCCCGTTTGGCATCTGCTATTTTGAAATGGGTTGATGGAATATAGTCAGTCGTTTTTTGCATACTTACCCAGCCATTTGCTCCGGAAACTTCGTAAAAAGCAGTATTGATTTTATATGCAACGCAATGTGCGCGGGTCGCATCGATGATCCTTTTATTGAATTCAAAAACCGGGTCGGGAAACCGGTTCAAAAAACCGGGAACTTTCGCGGGATCCGTATCCAGTCCCACACAAAGATAATTTTGCTTTGCTCTGATCTGCTCGACAAGTGCCGTCCGGGTCATGAATTCGTTTTATTATTTTCTTCTATTGCCCTGGCTATTTCCCGGGCATTCCCGTCCTGTTCATTGAGTTTTGAAATGATACTGGCCTGCGACTTCGCATCCCTGTTCTGACTGAGTTTAAATACATGACGAATGGAAAGAACTTCCACTTCAAATGCGATGATGGCCTGCATCATCCGCTGTACATAGGAAGGATCCAGATGCTGAACAAGGGAGGGTGAACCCGGCGCTTCAAATTTTTCTGTTAACCTAGTCAGCAAATCATGAAGAAAATCCTGGTCCTGAAAACGTATGATGCCGGATGCATGCACAGACTGGTAATTCCAGGTGCTGGCGATTTGCTTATTTTCATACCAGCTGGCGCTTACATAAGTATGAGCGCCGGAGAAAACGGTCAGCACATTTGGATTCTGAAAAAAAGCATTTGTATGATCCTGCTTTTTCATAAAATGCCCCTGCAGGTATAATTTGTCTTCGCGCTGTTCGAATAAAAACGGAACCTGGGTAGCCGCCGGTATCCCCTTTTCATCTGCCCCGCAGATCAGAGCAAACGGATGTGCCTTCATGTATTTAAGAACTTCCTCGGGGTGACCTGCCTTGAAATAAGGGATATCGTACATAGATGAAATTATGCAATGACAAGCTCCGCCCGTCTTTCTGTATTAATATTTGCGTTGATCATCGCAATGCTGCGTGCTGCGTTTCCGGCAAAATCCTGAAATGCTTTTTTTGAAGTTTCATCTTCACCAATCATCACCGGCTTTCCTTCATCGCCCCCTTCCCGTATGCGCTGAATCAGTGGTATCTGGCCGAGAAATGGAATATCATATTCGTCTGCGAGCCTTTTACCTCCATCCTTTCCGAAAATATAATATTTGTGAAGAGGTGCTTCTTCACTGACAAAATAACTCATATTTTCCACTAAACCGATCACGGGCGCCTTTAACTGGGCCTGTGCAAACATCGCAATGGCCTTTTTTGCATCAGCCAGGGCAACATCCTGCGGCGTGCTTACGACAATCACTCCCGTCACCGGAACGGATTGCATCAGGGTGAGATGAATATCACCGGTACCGGGCGGCATATCAATCACCAGATAGTCCAATTCATCCCAAAAAACCTCTGACACAAATTGTTTGATCGCAGAACTCGCCATTGGCCCGCGCCATACGACCGCATTTTTTTCATCGATGAGTAACCCGATACTCATCAGGCGGATCCCATATTTTTCCAGAGGCAAAATCATACCCTTGCCGTTGACCGTCTTCATCAGTGGTCTTTCGCCGCGTACACCAAACATGATCGGCAGACTCGGCCCGTAAATATCTGCATCCATCAATCCCACTTTCGCTCCGTCGGCTGCGAGTGCGAGAGCGAAATTGGATGCCACCGTGCTTTTGCCCACACCGCCCTTTCCGCTTACGACTGCAATGATATTTTTAACTTTGGGTAATACAGTTTCGGGATCTGTTCGTTTCGAATTCATCTCAGAAATAAAATTTACTTTTACATTCATTTCATTTCCGAGATGCTGACGAATCGCCTGTATACAGGAATTCTTAAGCAGGTCCTTCAGGGGACATGCCGGTGTGGTCAGAACCACCGTAAATGAAATTTCCTGACCGTTTATCACAATATCCCTTATCATATTTAATGTAACCAGATCTTTTCCAAGATCCGGTTCCTGAACCGTACCGAGTGCCTTCAACACATTTTCAACCTTCATGCGCAATATTTTGTTAAAAAGAAGAAACTGGCTGCAAAATTAATCTATGGGGACATTAATTTGTTAGCGATTTACGGTTTATAAACTTTATTTTTGGCGCAGTTTTGAAAAAATTTCTACTATACATCCTTTTGCTGAGTCTACCCTATGCCCTGGAAGCCCAATTTGATAAATTGAAGGATTCCATAGTTCAGTTTTACGGCGTGGTCATGACGGCTGATAGTTTACAGGGCATTCCTTCGGTGAGTATAGTTGTAAAAGGTCAACATCGCGGAACGTTCACCAATGAACAGGGTGTGTTCTCCATCGTTGTGATGAAGGGAGACCAGATTGAATTCAGCAGCATCGGATATAAACCCAGACTGGTAGATATTCCCAAAAACCTGGAAGGCAACCAGTGGAGCCTCATTCAACTACTTGTGACAGATACTATGTATCTGCCTGCGACCATTATCAGGCCACGACCCACAAGAGAACAATTCGAAAGAGATTTTGTAAATACAAAAGTACCCGACGACGAGATCGAGATCGCACGTCAGAATAATGATGCCGTGAAACGAAGGATTCTGGCCCGGGGACTACCTTCCGATGCGCGGGAAGCAGCCAATTATTATTTGAAGCAGAACGCTACCAAATATTCTTACACCGGTCAAAATCCGCCGCAGAACATCTTTAACCCTTTAGCCTGGGCGGATTTTATACAAGCCTGGAAACGGGGTGATTTCAAGAATAACAACTGATCCCTCTTTTCGGCGACCAACATATGGATTACCCCCAAACGATCGAATATCTTTTTACCCGTCTGCCACTCTTCAGCAGGATCGGGGCCGCAGCATATAAATCAGACCTGACGAATATTCGGGAGCTCTGCAGCAGACTTGGCAATCCGGAAAGAAAATTTAAATCCATACATGTCGCGGGAACCAACGGGAAAGGTTCAACCAGTCACATGCTGGCCGCCATCTTACAAAAGGCAGGATATAAAACAGGCCTCTATACCTCCCCACACCTGCATGATTTCCGGGAACGCATCCGGATTAACGGACATATGATACCGGAAACTAACATTGTTGAATTTACGGGGCGTATCCAGAACTGGATCGATCAGGTCGAACCTTCGTTTTTTGAGATCACCGTTGCGATGGCTTTTGAATGGTTTGCACAGGAACAGGTTGATATCGCCGTGATTGAAGTTGGACTTGGTGGCAGACTGGACAGCACGAATATTATTATACCCGAAGTTTCCGTGATCACCAATATCAGTTATGACCACATGGATCTCCTGGGCAATACACTTCAAAAAATTGCGTTCGAAAAAGCCGGCATCATAAAACCCGGTATTCCCGTGGTCATTGGGGAAGAACAGGAGGAAATAAAAAATGTCTTTCTGAAAGCGGCTGAAGAGAATGGATCCCCCCTGCATTTCGCCAGTCAGAAAAGATTTCCGGGAGAGTGGAAAGTGGAGGGGCATCTGCTCTATGTCCAGTTGACGGAAGTCCACAATAACAGCAAAAAAAACTTTCATCTCGATCTTCCCGGCCTTTATCAGCTGAAAAATATCGTAACGGTCGCCGAAGTGATTTCAATCCTGAACAAGCAGGGTTATGATATTTCTGACAGCGCCATGCAACAGGGTTTAAAACAGGTAAAATCGCTGACAGGTTTGCACGGACGATGGGATATCCTGCATGAAAATCCAATGCTGGTAACCGACGTGGGACATAATGAAGAAGGCATGAAGGCCATCGCGATGCAAATCGAAAATACTTCACATGAAGAGCTACATATTATTATTGGCATGGTAAAAGACAAGGCGATTGAAAATATTCTCCGCCATCTGCCTATGATGGCTACATATTATTTCACCCGAGCTCAGATTCCCCGCGCATTGCCAGAAACGGAACTGGCCGATCAGGCAGCAAAGATGGGATTTAAAGGAAAGAGTTTCCCCAATGTAAAACAGTCACTTGAAGCTGCTGTGTTAAATGCCGGTCCGAAGGATATGATCCTGATTTGCGGCAGCGTTTTCCTTGCGGGAGAGGTAAATCTCAAAGAGATTTCATTTTAGCCAGTGCATAAAAAAGCGTAGTTACGTGCATACTCTGGACAATCCGGTGATCTGCGAGCAATTTTTTCACTTCGTCCAAACTGAACAAATATATTTCGATCTCTTCATTGTGGTCCAGTTGCTGTTCCCTGACACACCGGCCACCGGTTGCGAGATACATATGCATCCAGTTGTTATTGGTGGATGGATTCGAAGAAGTTTTTCCGAGATATTCATAATGGGAAAACTGATACCCTGTTTCTTCCAGCAGCTCGCGTGCAATGGCCATTTCCGGTGAACTGTCAGAATCATCCATACATCCGCCGGGAATTTCATAGCAGGTTACATCCAGCGCATAGCGGTACTGGCGCTCGATTATTATCTTTCCTTCTTCCGTAATAGCCACGGCTGTAACCCAGTCAGGAAATTCATAAACATAATAGGGGTCTATTATTTTCCCTTCTGCTGTCTGGCAAACATCTTTCCGTACGGTCCCCCAAAGATCACGGGAAATATACGCTGATGAAACTTTTTTCCAGCTAAGATCTTTCATATTTAAAAATTATGCGCTACCCTGAATGAAAGAATATGGGCTGTGTGGTGTTTCCCATGCCAGCTGTACATTCCCAGTAAAAACCAGATGGTCACGGGCGCCGGTTTTTCCGGATAATTGAGTGTGCGATTCCATTGTTCGGGACTCAGGTCCTTGATGGCCGCATACAAACGTGAATGCAGTGCATGTAAAAGTGTAATGGAAATATTCACCGGAACTATTTGCGTATCGGCCAGCTCAGCCCATAATTTTTCTTCGTAAGATTTTATAGTTGGCTGGTCTTCGGTCAGCGCCAGTTTAAAACGTATATAGGCATTTATGTGGCTGTCTGCCACATGATGCACCAGTTGCTGGATGGTCCATCCGCCTTCGCGGTAAGGACTCTGCAGATGGGCTGCATCCAGGTTTTGAATGGCATACTCAAGTTCAGTCGGCAACTGCCGGATATTATTGAGCCATTCCTGCTTCAGGGATTCCGAATATGGTTGTGGTTCATATTTACCGATTGGATAGCGCGGATCAGACACCATTTTAATTGTTAGTTGTTAATTGTTAATTGTCAGTTTCATTCTAAAACTTTGAACTTAACTTTGGGCATCAGGCTTTGGGCTTTAGGCCTAAAGAACTATTCCTCCCTCCACTCCTTGCCTGTCATCTGAATAAATACATCTTCCAGATTGGCTTTTTTTACTTCCTTGGGCCTTTCAAACCCCGTCGCCACCAGTTTGTCAATGAGCCGGTCAGGAGAATCCAGGGCAATGATTCTTCCTGAATCCATAATGGCTACCCTGTCGCAAAGGACTTCCGCTTCATCCATATAATGAGTCGTAATAATAACCGTGGTTCCCGCCGTCCGTATCTCCCGCACCAGATCCCAGAGGTTTCTTCTGGCCTGCGGATCAAGACCCGTTGTGGGTTCATCCAGAAAAATAATTTTAGGCCGGTTAATCAGTGTAGTTGCAATGGAGAATCTTTGTTTCTGTCCCCCACTGAGTTGCTTATACTTGGACCTGGCCTTATCCAGCAGATTTACTTTTCCCAGGAATTCGGTAGGTTTTATATCCTGGTTGTATAAACCTCCAAACAAAACAAGCAGTTCCGTTAAATTCAAATTCGGATAGTATCCGGAAGTCTGCAGTTGAACGCCTATCCGCTTTTTAATTTCGTTGGGACTCTTGTCCAGATCAATTCCATCAACAAAAATTTTACCTGAAGTTTTTTCACGAAGTGTTTCAATAATTTCCAGCGTAGTGGATTTACCTGCCCCATTGGGCCCCAGCAGACCAAATATCTCTCCCTCGAATACTTCGAAGCTGATTTGTTTTACCGCTTCGAATTCACCGTATTTTTTAGTCAGTTCCTGAACTGAAATAATGGCTTTATTCATGAACGGCAAGTTACGCTATGCGATTTAAATGCAGTTGTCCCGCCACCTTTACCGGGAAAAAATCTGTGTAAAAAATATGTTTCCTTTTTTGTCAGAGGCATAGCCGATTCCCGTTAAGGTAAAATCACCTTCGATATTTTTTTTGTGTCCGGGACTGTTGAGCCAGCCATCCACTACTTCGCGGGCTGTCATCAGACCCGAAGCTACATTTTCACCCACTTCGTTGCTGCCAATCGCTTTCTGAATCGCTTTGGCTCGTGCATTAAAGCCATCATGGCCGAATTTCACTTTACCCGTTGCCATATCATGACTGTGTTTGGAAGCCAGGGAAGATTCCAGGCTGTTCATCTCCAGAGGGGACAGGCCATGTTGTTTACGGTCCTCATTTACAAACTGCAATATTTGCGTTTCCATCATGTCCAAACGGGTTTCATAAGATACCGGATAGAAGCCGGCGCAAAATATCAGCCATATGTTCAGCTTACAAAGGATCAATATCATGGAATTAAATAATTCTGATTAATATACAATGGATTTCTGAGATCACGGAAAGCGTTATTTATTTTAACATAGTTATTGCGATCGGAACCATATTATCTTTGCGCCTTTGTTAAATATGTATACATGAAAGTTTTCAAATTCGGGGGTGCCAGCGTCGATTCCGTTTCGCGTATCCGTAACCTGCCAGCCATCTTGAAGAACTACGAATCGGAAAAACTGCTGATCGTTATTTCCGCGATGGGTAAAACAACGAACGCACTTGAAAAAGTAGCGGATGCTTTCTATGATGGCCATTTGCCAAAAGCACTGGAGCTGTTTGCAGAAATCAAGCGGAGTCACCTGCAGACAGCCGCGTCGCTCGGAATAGCTAATGATAATAATTTTCATCAGCGGATGGAGGGTTTTTTTACTGAAGTGGAATGGCTGCTGCATGATAAACCTGTCAGGACTTTTAATTACTATTATGATCAGATTGTTTGTATCGGTGAACTTTTGTCTACCGCCATCATCAGCCATTTCCTCACCCGAGCGGGTATTTCAAATCGGTGGACCGATGTAAGGGATATTTTTGCAACAGACGATCAGTTCCGCGCTGCAAATATCAACTGGGAAAAAACCAGGTCCATGATCTCTGAACATATTCTGCCCTCGTTTAGGGAAAACAATATCGTGCTCACCCAGGGTTTTATCGGGTCAACAGACGCCAATGAAAGCACATCCCTGGGCAGGGAAGGAAGTGACTATTCAGCTGCCATTTTTGCCAACATGTTGGATGCGGAAAGTCTGACGATATGGAAAGACGTGGAGGGTGTCATGAATGCGGACCCAAAAGCATTTCCGGATGCCATTTTCATCCGTGAACTGGGATACGACGAGGTGATTGAAATGGCCTTCTATGGAGCCCAGGTCATTCATCCCAAAACCATAAAGCCCCTGCAGAACAAGGGCATTCCACTTCATGTGAAATGTTTTCTGGATCCGGGTTTGCCGGGCACACTGATCCATTCAAAACATATTACCGGCCTGCCTCCCATCATCGTCCTGAAACAGAACCAGGTCCTGATTCATCTGAGTTCCAGAGATTTTTCATTTGTAGGTGAAGAGGGTACCGCTGCATTATACAATATGTTGTCGGCCCATCATATTCAGGCCAACCTGCTGCAGACTGGTGCGGTAATTCTGCAGTTATGTGCAGATGATATTCCTGAGAAAATTGAATCTCTTTCCCTCGAAGCTTCGCGTTTATTCGATGTACGGGTAGAAAAGAATCTGACACTGCTGACGATCAGGCATTATAAAAAGGAACTGGTGGAAAAGATGATCAGGGGAAGAAAAATAGTTTTGCAGCAATGGTCTCCCGAAACAGTACAAGCGCTGATGTACTGAAAGCCTAAAGCCCATTTCGAATTATGGGTTATGAATTATTTTTATGATTGAACGGTCATCGGTTATCCGTCATTGCTCCGGTCTCACGGCGCTTCGACCATTATATTTTGTTTGAGTTTGATGGGCACATTTTTACCCTGGCGTAATGCCGGGACCCATAAAGGCATATCTGTAAAGGCCTTTTCGATTTTCTGATTCATTTTATCGTTCCCTCCGCTGATGGCGTTTGCATAAATCGTCTTTCCGTTATCGTCAATGATGAATTCCATTAAAACAAAAGCCTTGCGTTGTCCGGGTTCCAGTTCCCTGATCATATCCGCGCTCAGCTTGTCAATAAATATCTTGAAAGCTGCATTTCCGCCCGGATACACTGGCAGCTTATCAACATTGGCAGCAAGGTCCTCATCCGGAATCGGTTGTTCCGGATGATATAATTTTTTGGTGGTCCGTACGTCTGTAGTTGGCGAAAATGAGGCGGGTACCGGAACCTCTTCTATGACATATTCACCTTTTGCATTTACGATCACCGGTGGCACCTGATGATTTTTCTCAAAATAATAAAAAGCATTTTGCATGCTTTTCTCAAAGGGAACATATTCATTAAAACTCACCAGAAAACGATTCAGATAAGCAACGCTTTTCGCATTATTAAAATTCACAGGGAAAATATGGACCGGAATAAAATCCTGTCCCAGGTCTTTGGCATGAGCCGCTAATACATAGAGTTCTTCGATCTGACCGTCGGTTATCGGAATACATCCCGTCGTAACACAGCTTCCGTGAATATAAATATCACCGCCCGGCTGTGACAGATCGCAAAGCATTTTGTCAGAGGCATTCGGGTAGTTCAGGCCAAGTGACAAATGATAGAGACTTCGCGGATTAAATTCGTTGATGTAATAAAAACCTTCAGGTACCTGATAATCGCCGGCCATTCTTTTGGGTCCAAGCGAGCCGGCCAGTGCACAAATCTTATAGGTTTTGAAATATTTATACTTTTCGTTTTGTTTGTTCTTTACCCATACCTCCATTTCACTGTCATACTTAAACGAACGGATATAAACAAAACGCGCGGGCCAGACCAGCTGTTTTGCGCGAAATTGCTTTTGCAGCGTGTCCTCTTCCCGGCTCATCAGTTCGCTGATTTTAGGGAAACTTTTCTGGTTATCCATAAAATGTACACTATAATTGGAAGTCTGGGAAAACAAGGGTGAAAAGTACAGACTGAAGCAAAAAAGTATCAGGACCTGGCAGAGAAACCGGATTTTTTTCATGCAAAAAAAAATAATATGCATTGGGACGGACAAAGTTACCTATTAAAACAAAAATCCGGCCATATTATTATGTCCGGAATGTGAATAACGCGTGAAAACCAGATTGTTTTATCTTCACGCCATAATTGGAATAATGCTCAAAATCGGAATATTAGGCGGTGGTCAGCTGGGACGAATGCTTTTACAGGCTGCTGCCAACTATCCGGTGCTAACCTATGTGTTGGAAAATGACCCCGAATGCCCTGCGGCCCATCTTTGTCATGGATTTACAAAAGGTGATATCCGGAATTTTGAAGACGTATATCATTTTGGAAAACAGCTGGACGGAATTACCATTGAAATCGAATCCGTGAATGTGGACGCCCTTGAAAAACTCGAATCGGAAGGCGTAAAAATTTATCCCCGGCCCGCAGCATTACGTATTATCCGTGATAAAATTTCACAAAAAAAATTTTATAAGGAAAATGATATCCCGACTTCCCAATTCAGGACTACTGAAAAACGGGAGGAATTGAAAAAATTTTCCGATTTTTTTCCTGCAGTTCATAAGCTTTCTTCCGGAGGTTACGATGGCAGAGGCGTTCAGATCCTCAACAATGAAAAAGACCTGCACCTTGGCTTTGACCAGTCAGCGGTACTCGAAAAAAAAGTAGACATCCACAAAGAGATTTCGCAGATAGTGGCCATCAATGCAGCCGGACAAACAGCACTGTATCCACCTGTGGAGATGATTTTTAACCCCATACTTAATCAGCTCGACTACCAGCTGAGTCCGGCAGAAATCCCCCAGCAAACGTCCTGGAGGATCGAAGCCATTGCATTGAAAGTTGTTAAAGATCTTAAGACACCGGGTATTTTTGCCGTGGAGCTTTTTATTGATAAAAACGGGGATGTCCTCGTCAACGAAACAGCACCCCGCGTTCATAACAGCGGTCATCATACAATCGAAGCAAATTTCTGTTCCCAGTTCGACATGCTGTGGCGGATCATGCTGGGTTTTCCTCTTGGCAACCCAAAACATATTGTACACGCTGCCATTGTAAATCTGATTGGCAGTGAGGGATATTCCGGGGAAGCCAATTATGAGGGGATAGATGAGATACTTAAAATGGAGAATGTCTTTCTTCATATTTATGGCAAGAGAGAAACGAGGCCGGGGAGGAAAATGGGGCACGCCACCATCCTGAGTCCGGAAAAAGCTGACCTTGTTTACAAAGCAAAATCCATAAAGCAAAAAATACGTATCACATCTCTTCAACCTCAAACTACCGTATGAATCAGGTGGCTATTATCATGGGCAGCGACAGTGACCTTCCGGTCATGCAAGCAGCTGCTGATTTACTGAAATCCTTCGGAATATCATTTGAACTCACGATCGTATCGGCACACCGCACACCCCAGCGTATGGTCAGTTATGCCACAAAGGCAAAAGGAAGAGGATTAAAAGTAATTATTGCCGGAGCCGGCGGCGCTGCCCATCTGCCCGGTATGGTTGCATCCCTTACGACCCTGCCCGTGATCGGTGTCCCGATAAAATCTTCCAATTCGCTGGACGGATGGGATTCCATTCTTTCCATTTTGCAAATGCCGAACGGCATACCGGTCGCAACGGTTGCGCTCAATGCGTCAAAAAATGCAGGCATCCTGGCAGCCAGCATAATCGGTGCATTTGACGAAAAAATTTCTGAAAAGGTTTTGTCCTATAAAAAAACATTGGAGTCTGAGGTTGTTGAGAAAATCACAAAACTGAAAAAGGAAGGATGGGAAAATAATTTCGACTGATTAGATACGCAGACTAATATGGAAAAAAATCTTTACAAACGAAGAGATTTTCTCGGTAATTCCGTGAAAGCAGGTGTTGCAGGGATGCTGTTCAGTCCACTGCTCGACGATTTCAGCCCGACGGATCCCCTGACGGTTTCACAGGTGATAGACCGCATCATATCTGAAGTTCCCGGCGGCAAACTGAATAACACCGTCGATACCCTGAAAAGCGGGTCTGGCGACCGGGTGGTTACCGGTATTGTAACCACGATGTTCGCTACCGTCAAAGTAATTGAAGCGGCTGTGAAATTGAAAGCCAATTTTATCATTGCTCATGAACCCACTTACTATAATCATGAGGATGATCCGGGCTGGGTAGAAAATAATACAGTCGTTCAAGAAAAAAGGGCGTTGCTGGAAAAATATCAGATCACCGTCTGGCGGTTTCATGATTACTGGCACCGTATGAAACCAGATGGTATCATGCATGGTGTTCTGTTAAAAACCGGATGGCTGGCGCAAAATCCAAAAGAAGAGCGTGTATTTCAAATTCCTGCCCAACCTCTTGGCGACATCATCCGTCAACTGAAAGAGTCACTCAAAATTCCACACCTCCGGTATATTGGTGACCATGATGGACTCTGCAGCATCATTGCATTGATGCCGGGCGCAGGTGGCGGACAAATGCAAATCAGCAGTTTCATAAGCGGCAGAGCGGATCTGCTCATAGTTGGTGAATCGAGTGAGTGGGAAACTCCGGAATATTTCAGGGATGCGAGGGCATTGGGAAAACCGGTTTCGATGATCGTTTTGGGTCATGCATACAGCGAAGAGGCGGGAATGGAGTGGCTTGTCCAATGGCTGAAACCCAGGGTTCCTGATTTATCCATTACACATATTGCCTCGGGCGAAGCATTTATATGGGCCTAAAGAACCGAAAGCTCAAAGCCTAAAGCTGCCAAAGCTGGGATTAAATAGAAATTTTTTAATGGGAGATTCAAAAAAAAGTTTTAGGCCTTGAGATTTAGGCTTTATGCTTTTATTCGTTTTCTTCCAGAACGATAAACTGCTGCTCGAGGGTGAGTGAATGTTGAAGAATAAGTTCTATGAACCCTTTACCATATTCAGCATACCAGGGGATGAAATTTTCGATCCGCTCCTGTAGTTCGTTCAGTGGGAAGAGAGCTTCCCGTATTTCATGAATTTTACGTCGCACATCTTCATGATTTTTCTTCTCCGCACGTATAATCTTTTTTTCCAGTTCTTCCAGCTTTTGCAGAGACTGCGATTCCAGTTTTTCTACATGTTGCTCCAGTGTTTTGTCGACAGCCCCGGATAACGTCTTTACAGAATCATAAATACTCCTGAGGTCTGCGATCTGTTTGCCAAGGCTCAACTGACGGGAGGAATGCGAATGAACATAATCTTCCATCAATTCTTCCTCCGGTTTGAAAATGGTCTCCGCGGAAAGACCCGCTTTTTCAATTTTTGATCTCCAGTTTTTTTTGATCAGCAAAAATGAGTTTCGCAAAATCAGAACAGGATAAGGAACGCGGTAATGTTTGAAAAGAGGCTTAAGCTCAAGCCAGTACGCTGTTTCGCCGCCGCCGCCCACAAATGCAATATTTGGAAGAATGGTTTCCTGGTAGAGTCCGCGCAGGATTACATTGGGGCTGAATCGTTCCGGATTGTTGGCCAGCTCTGCTTCCATTGCCACAGGTGAAAAATGGATGCCTGTATTGTTTACCATATATCGTCCGTCCTTAATATCCAGCCGTTCGCGGATATCGTCTTTCAGATAAAAAAGATTTATTTCTCTGGGATTTGCCTGCACCGGATAGAGCTTTGTCAGATGCTGAATATTTTGCCCGGTAATTTCAAAGGGTGCATGATTTGTAAGGTCATCTTTGAACACCCCGCGCATGACAGATTTGAGCAAACGGTTATCTGGTATAAGCACAATGAGTCCATAAGATCCAAAAAGCCGGTGCAACAATTTTATGGTGGCCTGCTGAATATTCTCAGACTGCAGGTAACAATCCTTCAGCAGTTGGATTAATTCGGGCCCATGGGGCTCACCTGCAAATTCACCTTCGATGCGTTGCATGATTCCTTCCAGACCCCGGGTATGCATCCTGCCGACGGCGCCGGTTTGTTTGGTATCCCAGTTGAGTTTCTCATTGTCGAGGTAGATATGACCAAGTTCCTCCAGGTCTGCATCTTCACAACCCATAAAAAACACAGGAACGAAATGCCTGGCCGGATATCGTATTGAGAGCGATTCCGCAAGTTTTATGACATGCAGGATTTTATAAATAAAATACAGGTTCCCTGTAAAAATGGCCGGCTGATGAGCTGTTGTAATGGTGAATGTATTTTTTTCGGAAAGCTTTTCCAGATTATTCAGCACCGCATCCTGAACCGGAAGGTCTGCATATTGTTCTTTCAAAGACTTTACGAGTAACTGTCGGTCGGTAGGAAAATTTTCCCGTTGTTGCATCGCAGCGTCCATCCCTTCAAATGAAACCGGATGTTCATAGAAATTGTGGAGGAATGTATTCCCGTTCAGATAATCTGTTATGAGCCTGGAAAAATGTCCTGTCTTTTGGTAAGGGAGCGTTTTGGCAGTAAAGTTCATAGTTGATTACCTGGAAATAAGTTACCGGTTATTAAGTGTTAACCTAACAGCAAAAGATTTATTTTGTTCAGTTTCCCTACTCTGACGCCACTACCTCACCCTCCAAATCAAAATCGTAGGCCTTTGTCATTTTTACAGAAACGAACCCCCCGGTTTTCAAAGGAAGGGGTGAGTGAATGATTACTTCATTGTCTACCTCGACGGAATCAAATTCCGTTCTTCCGATATAACGGCCCGATTCTTTTTTATCAACCATCGTTTTGAAGATTTTCCCGATTTTTTCCTGATTTTTTTCATAAGAAATATCCTGCTGTAACTCCATGATTTCTCTGGCCCTTGATTCTTTTGTCTCAGCCGGAACATCGTCTTTGAGCCCGTAAGCAGAAGTGCCTTCCTCGTGAGAATAGGTAAAAATTCCTACCCGGTCAAACCGGTGTTCGGTCAGAAATTCTTTCATTTCTTCCACATCCGCTTCCCGTTCACCCGGGAATCCGGCGATCAGGGTTGTCCGGATGCATATACCCGGAACTTTTTCGCGGATGGCATAAATGAGTTCCGTCATTTCAGAACGGGTGATCTGTCGTTTCATGGCTTTGAGCATTGCGTTACTCGCATGTTGCAAAGGCATATCCAGGTAATTGCAGATATTCTCCCGGTCACGCATCACGTCCAAAATTTCCAGCGGGAACTTGCTGGGATATGCATAGTGCAACCGGATCCATTCGAGTCCTTTCAGGTCTGCCAGCCTGTTCAACAGCTCAGGCAAGGCTCTCTTCTTATAAATATCAAGGCCGTAATAAGTGAGTTCCTGTGCAATCAGCATCACTTCTTTTACTCCCATACGGACAAGCCTTCCGGCTTCCTCTACAATGGCTTCAATGGGTCTGCTATTATGAACACCCCGCATAAGTGGTATTGCACAGAACGAACAGGTTCGGTTACAGCCTTCAGAGATTTTCAAATATGCATAATGTTGTGGTGTGGAGAGTAGTCGTTCTCCCAGCAATTCAACCTTGTAGTCTGCGTTCAGTTTTTTCAGCAGCAGGGGCATTTCCATCGTACCGTACCATGCATCCACTTCCGGAATTTCCTTCTCCAGCTCATCCCTGTACCGCTGGCTCAGGCATCCGGTCACATACACTTTGTCGAGCGCTCCTTCTTTCTTTAACGCAACCTGTTCCAGAATACTGTTTACAGATTCTTCGCGGGCTTTGTCAATAAAGCCGCAGGTGTTCACGACTACAATATTGGATCCTCTTTTCGTGCTTTCATGGGCCACTTCGATGCCATTGGCGAGCAGCTGCCCGCTGAGCACTTCGCTGTCAACCATATTTTTACTGCAACCCAGCGTAATGATATTCACTTTATCCCGCCTGATGGATTTCGTTTTCATGAGGGTGCAATTTACGTTTTAATGCCTAAAGCCTAAAGCTCAAAGCCTAAAGCTTTTTTCTGTAACTGTTCGCTGTTAACACGGATCAAATATTGCTTTGTAAACAGGTACTTTAACCAGGCCTCAGCTTTCAGGCTCAGGCTTTAAGCTTTGAGCCTTAGGCTTTAGGCTTTAGGCTTTAAACAGTAACTTCGAAGCATATGAATAAGTCACCGACGACGGGTTTATTTCAGCAGTTTTTTAACAGCGAAAAGGCCGGCGGACTCATCCTGATCGCCTGTACAACCATATCGCTGATCATTGCCAATTCCCCCATGGGTCCGGATTTCATACATTTCTGGCACCTGGCTGCACCGCTCCATATCGGTCATATCGAAATCCCTTTTCGTATAGAAGAATGGATTAATGACGGACTCATGACTATTTTCTTTTTATTGGTCGGACTGGAAATCGAACGGGAGCTTTACATAGGAGAATTGTCATCCATAAAGAATGCGTCCCTTCCCATCGTCGCTGCAATCGGAGGCATGGTGGTTCCGGCACTCATTCACTTTATACTGAACCATGGAAAATCGGAACAGGCAGGTTTCGGCATTCCGATGGCAACGGACATCGCATTTTCACTGGGCGTTCTGTCGCTGATCGGAAAGCGAATACCCCTATCACTAAAAATATTTCTGACTGCCCTTGCCATCATTGATGACCTGGGAGCCATCGTCATCATAGCTATTTTCTACACCCAGTCATTCTCTTTTTTTTATCTGTCGCTGGCTCTTGGCCTATTTTTAATCCTGGTTTTGCTGAACCGACGAAATGTTTTTTCATATTGGATTTTCCTGCCGGCCGGCATCCTGCTCTGGTATTTCCTTTTCAGATCCGGCGTGCATCCTACCCTGAGCGGTGTAATGCTCGCATTTGCCATTCCTTTTCGAAAAAACCTGGAGAAGCAACCCTCTTCCCAATTGCAGCATGCGCTGCATACTCCGGTGAATTTTTTCATTATCCCGTTGTTCGCACTGGCTAACACAGCCATACATCTGCCCGCAGACTGGAAAACGGAAATTTTCAGTTCTAACAGTCTGGGAATTACACTGGGTTTGTTGCTGGGTAAACCATTGGGGATTGCCGGATTTAGCGCGCTGGCCATTCGGTTTGGTATCGCCAGACTTCCTGAAGGCATGAATTCGACGAAACTGATCGGTATGGGGCTGCTGGCTGGAATCGGTTTTACGATGTCAATCTTTATCAGCAACCTCGCGTTCAGTTTAAATGATGAGCTGATTCAAAGTTCCAAAGTAGCGGTGCTGATAGCTTCCGTTCTGGCAGCAGTATTCGGATGGATTGTTATAAAATCCGGACTCCGAAGATCGGAAATCAGGGCATCTGTTCTTTAAAAAGACTGTCGACAAATTCATGACTGTCGAATAAAAGAAGGTCCTCGATCTTCTCACCGACCCCGATATATTTTACGGGAATTTTAAATTGGTTGGCAATTGCGAGAACCACACCCCCCTTGGCGGTACCGTCCAGTTTGGTGATGGCGAGTGATGTTACATCCGTGGCGGCCATAAAATGTTTGGCTTGTTCCAGTGCATTCTGACCGGTGCTGCCATCCAGTACCAGCAAAACTTCATGCGGTGCGTCCGGTATCAGTTTTTTCATTACCCGCTTGATCTTGCTTAGCTCTTCCATAAGATGGATTTTATTATGCAACCGGCCCGCCGTGTCAATAATAATTACATCTGTCCCTTTGGATATACCACTCTGCACGGTGTCAAATGCAACGGATGCCGGATCCGCACCCATGCCCTGCTTGACAAGGGGTACGCCGGCTCTTTCACTCCAGATACTCAGCTGATCTGTAGCCGCTGCCCGAAAAGTATCTGCCGCACCCAGTAAAACGCTAAACCCCGCTTTCTTAAAATTATATGCCAGTTTGCCAATCGTTGTTGTTTTACCGGCTCCATTGACGCCAACTACTAGAATTACCCAGGGCCTGCCTGCAGGAACTTCAAAATCCCGGACGCTGTCTGCACCGCTTTCCTGAAGCATCCGTTCAATTTCATCGCGCAAAATGCTATTCAGTTCGGATGTATTCAGATATTTATCCCGGGCAACTCGTTTTTCTATCCGATCAATGATCTGAATCGTTGTATCGACGCCCACATCCGCGCTTACCAGGGCCTCCTCCAGGTTATCGAGTACCTCTTCATCGACGGTCGTTTTACCCGCAATCGCTTTACCGACACGTGTAAAAAAACTTTCCTTGGTTTTTAGCAAACCCTCATCCAGTGTTTCCTTTTCCTTCTTTCCGAAAAGTTTATCAAAAAATCCCATTTCCGGCAATTTAAATGGTTCGTGTTAAATGGTACTTAAAGAAAAAAGCCGTTCCGATAAGGAACAGCTTGAATAAAAATTTAAGAATGGCCATTATTTCTGGGCTAAAAACTGCTTGATTTTATCCTTGTGGATAATGGCTTCCTTGAAAGTATAAGCGCCGGTCTTCGGACTGCGAACGGCTTTAATCACTTTTGTCCAGTTCTTAGCTTCAGCTGCTGAACGTGCATCCTTGGTTTTGATCGCGGTTTTTGCTGCCTTTGCCATAATTATTTGATTTCTTTATGAACGGTTACTTTTTTTAAAATCGGATTAAATTTCTTCAACTCCAGTCTTTCCGGAGTATTTTTTTTGTTCTTAACGGTAATATACCTGCTGGTACCCGGTTTTCCGCTGGTTTTGTGTTCTGTACACTCCAGAATCACCTGAACCCTGCTTCCTTTCTTTGCCATTTGCCTGAGTTTATAAATTTATTAGCTGGGAAATGTTAAATCTTTTCACCTGCTTTACGCAATTCCTTTACAACAGTATAAAGACCTTTTTTGTTAATGGTCCGGATGCCTTCTGTGGACAGCTTAAGGGTGACCCACTTGTCCTCTTCTGCGAGAAAAAAGCGCTTCTGTTGCAGGTTGGGTAAAAAACGACGTTTCGTTTTAATATTCGAGTGGGAAACCGTGTTTCCCGTGATTGGCCGCTTGCCCGTTAACTGACATACTCTAGACATACCATCGGAATTTTGGACGGCGAAGGTCGGGTATTTTCCAGCATTTTCAAAGAAAACATCGGAGAATTTAGAAATTTAACCAGTCGGCAGACAGATTGGAAACTGAAAACATCAATAAAGCGGATTTTAACGCGGGCAACCCGAGCTGATCGCAACCTCAAAAACTGCAATTTCTTAGGTGTTAACAAATTATGACATAATCCGTTTTTATAGTTTTGCAAATTTTCAATTTCGATTTCCTCTTACTTTGCAAAAAAGGACGCATGGCTGTTAAAAAAAGAAGAACCATACCAAGGGACATCAGCTGGCTGGCATTTAATGGCCGGGTGTTGCAGGAAGCAGCGGATCCCTCGGTTCCCCTCCGGGAAAGAGTGAAATTCCTGGGCATTTTTTCCAATAACCTCGATGAGTTTTTCCGTGTTCGGGTGGCCGCCCTCAATCGTATGAAAGAGTTCAGTGGAAAGGGCAAACTAAATATGCATATGGAAACCGCTCCGGAGAAAATTCTTTTGCAGATACAGACTATCGTACTCCAGCAACAGGACCGTTTCGATCAGATCTGGAATAATATTTATGCGGAAATGAAGAGCGAGAAAATTTACCTGGTCACAGAAAAAGATCTCAATAAGGACCAGCAGAAATTTGTCCAGAATTATTTTGAAGAGGAAGCCCGGGCCAATATCATTCCTTTGATGATACAAAGTATACCCCAGTTTCCGTATTTAAGGGAAAAATCTCTTTATCTCGGAGTCGTACTATCAAAAAAAGGGACCGAAAAAGAGGAGAAGCGGTTCGCACTGATCGAAATCCCCAGTCGCACACTGGGGCGTTTTGTGATCCTGCCCTCTCCTGCTCCCGATGAACACCACATTATCCTGCTCGAAGACATCATCCGGTACAACCTGAAAAGCATTTTCAGTTATTTTGGCTATGAACGCTATCGCTCATGGGTCTTCAAGGTAACCAAGGACGCAGAGATAGATATTGACAATGACCTGTCCACCTCCCTCATCGAAAAAATTGAAAAGGGTCTGAAGAACAGGCGTAAAGGCAAATTCGTTCGTTTTATCTACGACAAGGAAATGGATATCGATCTGCTGGATTTCCTGATTAAAGGACTTTCACTGGCAAAAAAAGGAACGATTATTCCAGGCGGCCGGATTCACAATTTCAGACATTTTATGGATTTCCCGGATGTATTTACCCGGAAGGGACAGCGTAAGAAACCATTTCCGCATCCGCTCATCAGCCGTGCAAACCGGATTACGGATATTGTTCTGGAGCAGGACGTGATGCTGCATTTCCCATATCATTCGTTCAACGCCGTGATTGATTTGTTGCGGGAGGCGGCGATCGATCCCGACGTGACAGCCATTAAAGTAACGTGTTACCGGCTTGCTTCGAACTCGAAACTGATCAATGCCCTGATCAATGCGGTAAGAAATGGTAAACAGGTGACGGCCATGATGGAATACCGAGCACGTTTTGACGAGGAAGCAAACCTGGAATGGAAGATCATTCTGGAGGAGGAAGGTGTTAAAGTAATCGATGTGATTCCGAACATGAAAGTCCATGCCAAACTATGTATGATCAAGAAAATGAAAGGCACGCGCGCGGTCTATTATGGATTTGTCAGTACCGGAAACCTGAATGAAAAAACGGCCATGCTTTACAGTGATCATTGCCTGCTCACTTCCGATCGTAGTATCATGGCTGACATGAACCGTATATTCACTTATATGGAGAAATGGAAAGAAGGCGCGGCGCCTTTGAAAGCATGCAAAACTTTAATTCCCTGTCCGATCTTTCTTCGAAAGGAATTATTCCATATGATCAATACCGAAATCAAATCCGCCAAAAATAAAAAACAGGCATCCATAACCTTGAAAGTGAACTCTCTTTCAGATGAGTAACTTATTTATAAACTATATGAAGCTGCCCGTGCCGGCGTCGAAGTCAAACTGGTTGTCCGGGGTATATTCTGCATGATGCCACAAAATAAAAAATTCAAAAAGCCTGTAACGGCGATCAGCATACTTGATGAATATCTGGAACATGCCCGGATTTATATTTTTCACAATCAGGGCAAAGAGAAAGTTTATATATCTTCGGCTGACTGGATGGTGCGCAATCTGGATCACCGGGTGGAAGCAACCTGTCCGGTACTCGATCCCAGAATCCGGAAAGAGCTGAAAGAAATTCTTGATATCCAGCTTTCTGACAATGTGAAAGCCAGATGGCTTGACAACAATCTCGAAAATCTATATAAAAAAAATCAATCGAAAAAAGTGCGTTCACAAATTGAAATCTATCAATATCTGAATCAGAAAATAGTGAAACCGGCGGTACAAACGGAACCGGCACCCGCCACGCCTGTTGACCAGATGATACCTATCTAAAATCCACCACCTATGATTTTGGCCGCAATTGATATCGGTAGTAATGCAGCCAGGTTGCTGATAACTGAAGTAATCGAAACAGAAAAAAAACCCTTTTTTGAAAAGCTGAATCTCGTGCGCGTCCCGCTCCGGCTGGGTTTTGACGTATTTGAGAAGAAGGAGATTTCCGGGACTAAAACATCCATGCTGCTGAATACGATTCGTTCATTCAAATATCTGATGGACGCTTACCTGGTTACGAATTTTAAAGCCGTCGCCACTTCTGCCATGCGGGATGCCCGGAACAGCGATCAGATCATTGATTCTGTTGTTCAAGCCACCGGGGTTCGTATCGAGATCATCAGCGGAGACGACGAAGCGGCTTTTATTTATGAGAACCATATCGCAGAAAACCTGAACAGTGAAAATTCTTATTTATACATCGATGTAGGCGGTGGAAGTACCGAACTGACATGCTTTGCCGACAACCGGCTCCTTTTTAAAAAATCCTTCAATATCGGCACCATCCGGTTGATTAAAAAATCAGGTTACGGAGGCGCACTGGGACCAGATGAAAGACTTTCTCAAGAAAGAAATGCGCACGATGGTAAAACATTTAACAGCCATTGGTTCCGGTGGAAATATCAATAAGGTTTTTTCGCTCTCTAAAAGGAAGGATGGAAAACCACTTCCTTTTGAATTGTTGAAAGATTATTATAAAGAACTCAACAGCTTTTCAGTGCCGGAACGGATGCGGCTTTATAATCTCAAAGAAGACCGTGCAGACGTAATCGTGCCCGCTCTTCTGATATATGTAAACGTGATGAGATGGATCGATGCGGAAGAAATTTTCGTTCCTAAAATCGGCCTTGCTGACGGACTGATTCAGGCATTGTACAGGGAGCTGCAAACAAGCTCAACGCTTAATGCGTAAAGCTGAAACGCACTATCTTTATCATTCAACCTCAAAAAATGGTTCCAAAAAAAATAACGACCCATATCCTTCAGAATATGAAGGTGAACGGGGAACGTATTTCCATGATCACGGCTTATGATTTTTCCTTTGCCCGTTTGTTTGATCAGGCAGGCATTGACGTGATCCTGGTGGGTGATTCCGCATCCAATGTGATGGCTGGTCATGAAACCACGCTGCCGATAACGCTTGACCAGATGATTTATCATGCATCGTCGGTAATTCGCGGAGTTACACGATCTCTGGTAATCGTCGACCTGCCTTTTGGATCTTATCAATCCAATTCAAAGGAAGCACTTATATCTGCAATCCGGATTATGAAGGAAACAGGTGCCCATGGTGTAAAACTGGAAGGTGGTGAGGAAGTACTTGAATCTGTAAACAGGATACTGGCCGCCGGCGTACCGGTAATGGGTCATCTTGGTCTGGAGGCAACGACCGATGCAAGGGCTTTTCCCATACGGGTGGATCCGGTCGCGGAAATCAATGGAATCCGCTGATCGGCACTCA
>Ga0206929_1070_pt1 | contig 26681 bp, 19 predicted proteins | sample Alteio_BWOrgHeat_19_FD_152929 | JGI IMG/M metagenome (GOLD analysis project Ga0206929, IMG submission 152929) | Enriched cells from forest soil in Barre Woods Harvard Forest LTER site, Petersham, Massachusetts, United States -... | ecosystem: Environmental > Terrestrial > Soil > Temperate forest >...
AAGAACACATCGTGCTTTTCAGCTGTAGCACCCGTTAGCGGCTGAAACCAGTGTGTATAGTGCGTAACATTCTTTTCCATAGCCCATGTTTTCATGGCTACGGCAACCTCATCGGCTGTATTGCGATCAATTGCAGTTCCCTTGCTTATTGTTTCCTGTAACACCTTAAAAGCACCTTCAGGAAGGTATTTTTTCATTGTTTCAAGATCAAAAACGTTTTGACCGAAGTAGTCTGACACTTTGTTTGATGGCAGTTCTACATTTACAGGTTGTCTTGAAAAGGCTTCTTCAAGAGCTTTAAAACGGAGGGAACTCATAGGTAAACGGGTTTAATTTAATGTGCGCAAATTTAGGAAAGAGAAACGGCATTTAGTAGGTAAAAGTTTTTAGATTTTATCAACAATAATCAGGGGCCTTTCCATGCACTCCTCACCACATCAATACTATCTAAAAATCAAGCACTTACAAACAAAAATATCTTATTTGTTCGAGCCCGGCTTAACAAGAACCATTACTGCTTTATAGTCAGCAAGGTTCAAACCCGGGTGCTGTTTCATAATACCATCAGGTATTACCACAACTTTTATGGTTAACGGAAAAGTAGGAGGGAAGGTTTTACCAGTAGTGCTTTCGTAATAAAATGTAACTGATCCGTTGTTATAACTGTAAGACAAGGACGCATTAGGTATAGGTAAGTTGCTGCTTGTTGGCAATACATAATAATTTGCTAAAGCCCCGCCTGATGTATCTTGTACGTATGCGGTCACATTGTCGGTTGTAAAATGCGCAATATTCGGATCAGAGAACACGGAGCAATATACATTGCTATCTATCTTTCTACCATTCGCTGTATCAGGTGTCCAGGTTGTAAGTGTACCTGAAAGCACGAGGGTGCTGGCTACGGGCCCGGTTGTACCGGTTGGGCCGGTAGGGCCTACGGGCCCTTCCTGTGTGCATGAATATAGTACTGAACTTATAATTACGGCAGCCAATAAAAATTTTGCGGTTTTCATATTACGTTCATTTGTTTATTACCCTTGTTAATAAAGCAAGGTGCGGTGTTTATACTTTATTTTAACGTATAATTTCTGAAACAAAACTATATAATTAACTTATACCTAACGGAACTTTTTCTGAATTATTACAAGCTAACGGTAAAGGTAATTTCAACCATGTATTCCTTATCGCTTTGCTTAGTAATTCGACTTATAAAAAAATGGGGGAGCATGGCCGAAATATCTGACGAACCATCATCGTCGCTTGTTTTGTCCATTGGTGGTGCAGCATAGAAAAAAATCGATCTGTTCAGTTTCAGGCTATCGGGATAATGCTGTGTAAAGCTTTTCAACGTATCGGCTCCTTTTTTTATACTAAAAGGTGCTCCTTCATAAACCCCTTTGGCCACTTCAGCCAATAGCTCTGCTGCCTTAGGGTACCAGTACGTATAATTAGTTGTATCGGCACTGTAACGTGTTGTGGTAAATTGAAACACAAGTGTAAAATCAGTACAACCGCAGTTAACTACAAGTAATTTATCACCATTACTAAAATTAACCCAGTTGTACCCATTCAGACTATCATCAGTAAGCAAAAACTTAGTGCCGGGAAACACAGAATAATCAATTATATTATCAGGAGTTGCGCGTGAGCAATCAGAGGGATGCATTCCGCTTTTTCTTACCGAATAAGGATCAGGTAGTTTGTTTTGCGCTTTTAAACACAAGCCGTTTAGCATCGAACATAATAGAACTAATACGGCAAGATGATTTCTCATGTAGTGAAGATACATTATTGTGATGGCGCTTTTTCATAGTCCCAGCGCATTATCCAAAAAGAAGCATTACATTTTTTTCTATTAAAATGCCTTTGTTTTTCTTTATGTTTAACAACATTGCTAGTGGTCTTTTCTTCGTCTTCAATGGCTGCTATATTCAAGCGGTTTGCTGTAATTAGCCGAGCGGAATCTATACCCTGCGCTATAAGATAATCAACACAGGCATGCGCCCTTGCTGAGGCCAGACTCACATAGTTTTCTTCATGCCAATCGGCATCACCCATAAACTCCAATACTAATTTAGGCCGTTCATTCATTATTTTCTTAACCTTATTCAAGGTATCAATAGCAACCTGGTTAAGCTTTACGCTACCAGAGTCGAACAAAACAGGTTCGAACACGAATGGCTTTTCATATCCATTTTTTTCAATACGGAAGTGATGAGAATATATAGCCAGATCATTACTTTGTGGGTTAATTTTAAAAGGATCATCAATATCACTCGGATTATATCCTGTTGCATCAACAACTACATTGTAAGATGCAAGTGGGTTAAAATTCTTCACCGTACAAACAAACCTGCCTGCACTATCAGTAGAAGCAGAAACGCGCGTTCCATCAGAACCTGAAAAGAAAACCAAAGCATTGGCAACTATTGCAGAAGTATTTATATCGGTAACAAGGCCCTTCATTGTTACAATATATGGTGGAACGAAGAACATATTTTTTAAACTCATTTCAACACGGCAATTAGCCAAGCGAGCTGCTTGTTTTGCTGCCTTACCTTTTAGTTTCCTAATGGCCTTAGCTGCAATTACAGGGTTAATGCTTCCATTACCCATTAAGCGCAGCCTTGAACTTTGAATATCTTTAGTTAGTAAATAATTTATACAATCCTGTGCACGTGCCATTGATAACATCTGCTGAAATTTCTTGCTCCCTTCCTTTGAATCGGTGTAGCCTTCAATTTCAACAATAGCAGTAGGGTTTTGAGTTAAATATTTTACCCAGGCATTTAAAGCAGAATCTCTTTGTGGATTCATAATGGTATTATCATTAAATCCATAATGAACTGAAACCTGCGGAGGCATGGCATAACCAGCGTTGCCATTTTGTTTTAACACAATATTCCGAATATACACGCGTGAATTATCACCCAAGCCATATGTAGATGCAAAGCATTCATTCGTATCGTAATAACCAAACAAAGGGGAATTTTTTGTGGCATATAATACATACACCTTATTGCGCTTTACCTGGGGCGAAGAAAACATGTAATTCCCTTTGTCATCAGCTACTGTATTTACAAGGGTATCGTTACACTGCAGGGTTACGGTAGCTCCTGCTAAACCGCTTCTTGTTGCAATATCGGTTACAGTTCCTTTTATTACAATACCTGTTTGAGCTTGGGCTAAGCTTACAAATACCAAAAACGGCAAAAAAACACACCTCCAGCTCACCGATTAATTCATTATCAAATTGATGCGAAATTAACTAAATACTGTAATACGGTTTATTTAATTAACTCCGGCTTTTTTTATAACAATACCCATTATCATACCTTTTTCGGACACGCGAGAAAAAACTGAATCGATAGAATCCGTAAAGCATGAATCAAATTCATTGAACACAACACAATGCTGATTACAAGAGTATTGCAGAATGTTTTGATGCCATAAGATTATGCTTTTTCAACTTCCACAAAAGAAACCTTAAAGAATTGACAGAGAAAGATATATATCTGTTATATTTGCCGGTGGAGAATATTTACATTTTTTATTTTGAGCAAACCCCAAGAAGCCAAGATTGATTTAATCATTATTGGCGCGCAGAAATCTGCAACTACATCGTTAAAACATTATGTAGGTGAACATCCTTCGGTTTATGTGCATTCCCAAATTGAGCTTGGTTATTTTATTGACGATAAAGAGTTTTCGCATGGGGTTTCGGGCATGCTCAGCAAATACTATAAGCACAGGGATAGCCACCCAAACGCAATATTAGCAGCGAAAAGTGCATTGCTATATGCCTCTGATACCGGCCTGCAAAGGCTTCATGACTATAACCCTGCATGCAAAATTGTATTAATACTGCGTAACCCGGTTGAAAGAACATATTCGAGCTACCTGATGGATATAGTGAACTTTAACTATACCTTCCCCGAAATTAAAAACATAGCAAACAATCCTAATGACCTCCGGCATAAACTGTTCATTGATTCGGGTATTTATGTAAAGCACCTGAAGAACATTTATAAATATTTTCCGAAAGAACAGGTGATGGTAGTTTTGTATGAAGACATAGAAATGAACGGAGTTGAAACGTGTCGTAAAATATATAAATGGCTGGGCATTGATGAATCGTTTACCCCTGATGTAAATAAGAAATACAATACTACAAAGCGAAGAAAATCTCATTTTTATACACGCACACTTCGCAGGGTACTTAAGCCAAACTCTATGCTACGAAAGGTGTTTAATTCGGTTGTACCCGAACACCATAACCATAAAGTGGGTAATCTGTTACGCGATCTTAATAATAAGAATTCCACCTACGATGACATGGACCCTGAAACAAAAGCTTTTCTACTAGAGTTTTTCAAGCCCTATAACAAAGAACTGGCTGGCATGATAAACAGAGATATCTCTGCCTGGGATAAATGAGCCAGAGGAGCCGGTGGCTCTTTATTCCTTTATAAACTATGAATACGGATATAAAATCAATTGTAATACTTGTCTTGCTTTTAATAGGTGCAATATGGATGTTCAGTATATGGTACAGAGCACCGGAAAGCGTAAGGCACAGCAGGGGCAGGCTGCTTTTTTATTGCATTATAATGCTGATACTTGCCGTAATATTTATATTTAAAATGTTGGGCATTCATGTGCCCATGCTCAATCCCTAGTATTCAAGCCGGCTGAGAAAGAAATACAGTAGCACAGAATCGTAAATGGTTTTTACAGTGCCAATCTGAGCATTTTTAGGATCGTAGGCTATATAACTGCCATCTTTTTGGAGACTTAGTGAACCCAATAGATTATTATTAACGTCGAAGATAGTGTAAAAGCCCTGCGCATGCTTGCAATAGCGGCCAACTTCATCATACGTAGTGTTCTTAACCAGTGTAATACTATCATTCAACTCCATTAGCTCGCCAAGCTGGGTATTGGCATGGTTAACTATAGGCCGCTGTGCAAGAGTACCAATACTGAGTAATAAAAAGAGACTTAAAATAAATCCTATAATTTTCATTCACTGAATAATTGTACCCAAGATACACTTAAGTAAACTAGCAAGTACAATTAATCGGCAAAACGGGCTAATTAGCATGTGAATAATGGAAGGCAGATGCCACTATGACTAAATAATCTTACTATACTTTTTTATTCGGGGCTGCTTTTGCGCCCTGCTTGCCTGTGTTTTCTATACTCGCATCATTTACAGCTAACCCGCGCCCACCTTTTGCCTAGTTACTGTTTTTGCATTAGGGATTATTCGTGTCTCGTTTATTTCCAAGGAACTCATGAGGCTTCGCGTTGTAGCGTAAAGCCCACAGCGCAGCGAGGACTTGCAGCGGATAGCCCGACCCGCAGGGGAACGCCCAACTAATTAAAACTAAACTTGTAGAAACGTATTCCTTAAACCTGAAAGGATAAATGTGGCTATGCCACCCCACCGGTAGCGTAGGCATATAGCTTGCCATTTTTTGCAACAGCCGACCAGCTGAAAAACTTTTCCTCACCATTGCGGCAAAGTACGCCACTGCTAAACGATATAACCTCGTCTTCGGTAGCCGCTGAAAGCAAAGGCAATACTTCGTCTTTCAATATTTTACTTACAGGCTCGCCACGCAATAAGGAAAGCTCGTAACCCAGTAACAGCTTAAAAACAGGATTTACTTCATCAAAGGTCAGGGTTTTAATATCAATAACACACATCAACTCGGTGCAATAGTTAACCAGCAGAATAAGGTTTTCCATGCGCTTGCTTTTTTCTTCAAGCGATTTATTGGCCGTATTAATCGATTTGTGTGCCCTTGAAACATCTTGCTTTACCAGGTTCAAATATAAAGAGGTGAGTACCGTTACAAATAACACAATAATGAACAGGAGCAGAGCATGGTATTTATCGGGGACCACATTGGTTACAGGAATATGAAAGTAATTGGTATTATAAAGCAGCACAGCCGATAGAAAACAAACCACGAACCAGAACCGGCCTTGTTTGCGGCTGGTATAAAATGCAAAAACGGGTAAAATAACCAGTATAAAAACCATTGGGCTTAAAATGCCACCGGTTACCAGTGTTAAGCCAACAATTTCGGCATAGGTGCTGGTTATTAAAACAAGGTAGGTTATAACGGCATTTTTATGCAGAAAGAGCAAGAGGATATTTACCAATACAATGGCAACATAACTTAGAATGATTGCAGGCAATTTTTCAGTAATACCAAAACCATAATAAAGCGCCAACAGAAACGAGGGCATAAAGCATATTACCAGAATACTGGTTGTTCTTAACACTGCAATTTGCTGATCTACTAAATCCTGAAATACGGGTTTTGTCATGCTGAGCTTAGGTGAATGATATAGGGCGAAGATAGGAGAATAAATTCAATAAAAGCTATATATGTGTAAACTTAACTATTATTTAACATAATGTTACGTTATATGGCTTCCATTGCGGCTTTCAAGTGATTTGCAATGGTTGTTATATAACGCATATTATGTCTAAGTAGCGTCGTAGGTAAGAGGCAAAATGCTTCCCCTGGAATTGCTTTTGAATTGGCGGAAAAAGAGATAGGAAATTCGGATTTCAATTTAAAGAAAAACGAGTCGAATTTCACCTTTTATAACAAAGAAATAAGGGTAACTCTTTTTATAAAATATATGGCAGAAAGAGGGTGTAAAAAATATATTGAATTAGATAAATCAATAGAAGAATATTATCGTAATTCAAAACTAATTAACGTGTTTAATACAGATGGAAAACTGATTGGTCTAAAAAGTATAGGCAAGGAAGAGTATAGAGGAAAATGTATTACAATACTGAAATCTCTCCGCTTTTTTCATTTTGGAATTTTACTTCTGGATAAAGAGCGCGAATATACTCTATAGCTTCTAAGTGACAATTATCTGAATCATCATAAACTTTTCTTGGTGTTTTATCTTTTGATTTTTCTAACATTAGTTCAAGATATTTAACTTTAAATCTCAAGTAAGTAATGTCTTTTTGTTCATTTGTCATAGTCAACGGCATGTTAAATAGTTGGTTAAATTCCCTTATTATAGAATTATCAAAAGCAACTCCTGCCTTATGAGAACCCAAGCTAATATCAATGGCAAACCAAATATCATTCTGCGTAAACCCTTTAGATTCAATGAAGGTTTTAAATTCATGCAAATTCTTTATAATAACAGGCATTTCGATAGATGTCATAGTAAGTTGATTTAACGGATTGGTTACTGTGGCAGAAGGTCGAGAGTCTCAATTCTCGGCCTTCATCATTTATACAAATATACCCATTTTAAAAGTTTGAAAAACTTTACCGCCAATTTAAAAGATAAATTCCGAATACGAGTTTTAGGTAAAAGGTAGGGAATAGGAATCTTAAGCAGTCGTTAGTGTAAAATTATAGGCTTAAGATGTTGGTAATCAGTCTTGCAGATACTTAACATAATATATATTATAGGACACTTATATATTATCATTATATTCATAATCAGATACTTATATAAATCATGTTTATACTCTTACTCAAAATTAGCTACCTTTATAAACGCAAGAAAAAGCGCCTTATTCTATCAGTAAAAGTATGCTTTAAATTCAAGAAAATAAAACCTAAATCATACCTTTAGGTAATCACTTTTTGTTTTGCGTTACAGTTTTGCAAACTTTTAAAATGGTACTTTTGTAAAATGATGATAGCCTGAGTTTCGACCTCAAGCTATCTGCCATAATTAGAAACCGTTTAACTCAACTAATCATGGAATTGTATTTCTCTGATGTTTACAAATTTCAAATTGCGAGTATTAAGGAATTGCAAGAAAAAATCACATTGCTTAACAATGAATTTGAGGTAAACCTTACGAGTAATATTTATGCAAATATTTCTCAAATAAAGGACAATACAAATGATAAGAATAAACCTATTTTGTTCTATAATTTCTTCTTTGATTTGAGTAATTTATCTGACAAAATATCTAATAGAGTAAAACAAATATTTACAGAAGATTTAATACCTGATTAGGCGTCAATAAAATATCCATACTAATTACTAATATAATTACAGGAACAGCTATTGTTGCTGGTATGATAATAACATTGAGCTGTATTTGCTCGTAGACAATACAAGTCTTTTAATAGCCTGTAAATGCTTACCCTCGCTTGTATTAACAACATAATTACGGATATTATTCCATTCATAACTATAGACTAATACTTTTTCTTGAGAATTTTTGCCTGCAAATATCTGCGTGTAGTCTTTACCTATTGGAGTTCCTTCTTTAAAAATCAATTCTAATATCTTACTTGCCATATCCTTATTTAGGTATTCAATAATACCTCTAATATTCCTATTTAATTCGACTATTGCTATTGCGTAATTATCAAATGCTTTATTAGAGCTACGAAAACTCTCAAGAGAAACAGGTAGATCATATGTTGAAGAGGCTACGCCGTTTGGATTATTAGGTATATTAAGATTTTCAAAATATTGACTTTTAAAATATTCATGCATCAATGAATATATGTTCATTTCTACAGCATACGTTATTAATTTATCACAAGAAGAATAAATATCAAAGTATAGTTGTTCTCTTTTTTTATTTCTATTACGGATGTACTGAAGTATTACATTAGCCCAAAATGATACAACACCACCAACTATTGTGACGATTATGCCCCATTGCCCTGTAGATATTTCAAGTAAAACATCATGTTTCATATGGCTAATATATAAAAAATATGCTTGTTCTTTAGCACAATCCTGTGCATCTAAGTGTCAAGCTTGCCTACCGTACTAAGTTTACTTATTTTTACCCCATGACCGCCAAAGAAATCATACAGGATATACAGCTAAAAACGCATGAGTTTGATCTGGCTTATCCGAATTTGGAAAAGACAGAATCGGGCCTTATGCAGGTGCAGCGCAACTGGACAGTTGCAGCCGTGCCAAGCCTTGAGGTTTTTGAAGCCCGTGGCCCCAAGACCTTGAAGAAATTCCCTTACCATATAGAAACCATGGCCAAAGCCCGTGAAGTAGCAACCGAATTGTTATCGGGTGCAGAATACGGTTACGGTAAAGCTGATATAGCCCGCTTTGTTGCCAATATTGCTTCAGAGCCGCTTTATTTGATCATTTATTGCAGGGCTGTGGTTTAGCGCTGGCACCTTATTACAATCCTGTAATTGAAAGTACTATTCCTAAAAGACTTAATACTATTACAATACCGGCAATAATTAAGCCGGCAATAGCACAACCGCGGTATTTATCGGTATGGTTAAGCGCATTAATACAAATGACTATTCCGGCAATCAATAAAGCCAATGCCACCACTAAACCCGCAATACCTAGTAGAAAAAGGGTGCCTGAAGCCCCACCCAACAATGCGAACGCAAGAAAAAAGCTGCGGCAAGTCCTACTAATATACTTATTAAAACCAGCACCAAACCGGTACCGCCAATAGCTGAATCGTAGGTTTTAGTATCGGTATTTGGAGGTGGCTTGGTAACAAATTTTGTAATGCCAAGAATGGCCAGGAAAATTCCCCCAACTATGAATATAATTGCGGCACCTCCAAAAGTGGTTAAAAGAAGTCCTAATGCAAAAACAATAGCAGCCAAAATAAGCAAGACAATACCGTTTGTTCTACGCTGTTTAGCATCATCATTGGCATCCGGGGTACTTGGGTCTACCGACGTACCTTTTATTCGCTCAACAGATGCTAAACCCTTATTGGTTTCTTTGTACTTCTGTTTTACACGAATTGAAACAGAAGCTTTAGCCAGGCCGGTTTGTAATGCTTTCAGGCTATCCTTTAATATCGCAATACGTTGAACAGTGTTGTTCTTTTCAATTACTGAAACTAAAGCTTTCTTGTCTTCTGCTTTGCTAGCTTTAATGCCTGTTACTGCAGGCTTCTGCCCTATAGCATCTGCAAAATAACCTTTGGTGTATTTCCGCTGGCTGAACGATGATACAAGACTACTGTTTGAACTGCAAGCTGCAAGCATAGTGAGGCAAAGCACTATGCTGAGTAGCCTGATAATATTGAGTGGTGATATTTTCAAATATTTACTTCTGTTCGGTCAAAGCCTTGGCTTTGTCATCCTGGCCGGTGTTTGCATAAAGTTTCAGCAAGGCGCTTCTTACTTCACGGTCATCAGGTTTCATGGTGTGAGCCTGTTCTAAGTAAGGTTGTGCTTTTAATAACCATGATTTTGCTTCTGCATCCAGGGTTTTGGTATCTGCCTTAGGGTTCTTCGCAGTCATTGCATTCATCTTGTCATAAATAACCTGTATACGGTTCAGGTACATAGCACCAATGTTCAGGTGAGGCTCATAAAAATCGGGTGATACTTTAAGTGCCATTTTATAATTGGTATCCGCCTTATTGAACAGATCATCGTAATTAGCTGGCTTGGCAATTAACTGGTGCTTGTCGTCGCGCGGGTTACCAAGGTTATCATAAATGGTACCCAAAATAAAGTACAGGCGCGATAAAAGGTTGGTTTCATCAGCATCCAGTTTGCCTTTTTTGTTCAATTTATCAATAGCAAGTTGCAGGTTGCCTTCTGCCTTATCACTTTGGTTCCTCCACAGGTAGCCATTGGTTTCATCATTCAGCAGGTCAATATTATCAGGGCATGCCACACGGCCTTTTGCAACAGCAGCCAATGCGTTATTGGTGTCATTCTGGTTCAGGTAAATTCTGTACAATGCGCTATACGGAATGTCGTTGTATGAATATGAACCACCTTTAATAGCAGCCATTTGGTTGTAATAATTAATTGCCTGAGGGTAGTTCTTTATTTTTTCAGCACAAAATGCAGCGCTTTGCAGCAATTGCTTAAAATGCTTTGAAGTATCAGGTAATCCCTGTGCTCTTTCACCCATAATAACACGGCCAAATAACACTAATGCTGAACCAAACTTCTCATTGTTCTTATCCACAATAGCTTTGTTTAACATATCGCCACCACAAGCCATTAACATAGGCTTAGCTTCATCGGCATATTCGCTTTTAGGGTCAAGCTGAAACACTTTCAGATACGACATTATGGCAATACCCAAAGGTGTTGTATCGGCTTGTGCAAAACCTGCAATGTGCGCATCTTGCACAGGTGTTTTAGGGTTAGCCTTAAGTATTTTTACCTGTACCGTATTTACTTCGTTCTCAAAAATAGCCTGGTAAACCACTCCCCTATACAAATAGGTTTTAGGTTCATTCATGGTCTTTTCGTTAACGGTAGCCTGGTCAATAAAGGTTTTGGCCGAAATAAGGTCATTGGTATCATGATCTTTATTGAAGTCGTCCATATGGCGGGCTGCGCTTGTAACTGCACTGTTTTGCGCATTAACCATTGTTACTGATGTGATTAGAGCCAGAACTACTGCTATTTTTTTCATACGATTAGTTTATAAAAGCAAATTTAATATGATTTCTATACCTACTGTTAAAGTGTTATTCCTGTGTTTCGTCGGTAGTATCAGTTGTAGCTTCACCTTCAGGCATTTGTCCATTGCCATTAAGCTCTACTCCGTTTGGTTCAACTGCGCCTTCAACTCCTTCTACCAGTTCGTCTTCAGCTACGTCAATTTTCGCAACTGCAGCAATGGTATCGTCATCTTTCAGGTTAATAAGCCTTACACCTTGTGTGGCACGGCCCATAACGCGTAATGATGAAATAGCCAAACGAATGGCCACACCGGAACGGTTAATTATCATCAGGTGGTCCTTATCGGTAACATCTTTAATAGCAATCAGGTCACCGGTTTTATCGGTAATGCTAATGGTTTTAACACCCTTTCCGCCACGGTTGGTAATACGATACTCTTCAACCTCCGAGCGTTTGCCATATCCATGTTCCGATACAACAAGTACGTTCGATGCTTTAGGGTCAGATATACATATCATACCAATAACCTCATCTTTATCGCTGCCAAGGGTAATAGCCTTAACGCCCGATGCATTTCTACCCATAGGGCGTACTTTGCTCTCATTAAAACGAATTGCCTTACCCGATTTAAGCGCAAGTATCATTTCGCTGGTTCCATTGGTAAGGCGTGCTTCCAATAGCTCATCACCTTCACGGATAGTTACAGCATTTATACCGTTCTGTCTTGGCCTTGAATATGCTTCCAAAGAGGTCTTTTTAATGATACCCTTCTTGGTGCACAGAATAATACAGTTGTTATTGATATAATCCTGATCATTCAGGTTCTTAACATTTATATAAGCCATAATCTTGTCATCTGGCGTAAGGCTAAGCAGGTTTTGTATAGCTCTTCCCTTCGATGCCTTTGCTCCTTCCGGAACTTCAAATGCCCTCATCCAAAAACATTTACCTAACTTGGTGAAGAACAATAGATAGTTGTGGTTGGTAGCTGCAAACATGTGCTCAAGGAAATCCTCGTCACGGGCTTCAGCAGCTTTAGCTCCCCTACCCCCGCGGCTCTGTAATCTATACTCCGCCAATTGGGTACGTTTAATGTAACCTAAGTGCGATATGGTTATAACCACATCCTCATCGGCAATAACATCTTCCATTTTAAAGTCGGCACCGGCATATATAATGTCGGTCTTTCTCTTATCGCCGTACTTTTCTTTTATCTCGGTAAGCTCGGTTTTAATTATCTGCTTGCGTCTTTCATACCTTGCTAAAATATCTCTGTAATCTGCTATTCTTGCTTTAATTTCTTCGTACTCGGCAATGATCTTATCCATCTCTAAACCAGTGAGTGTACGTAGCCTCATGTCAAGTATTGCTTTAGACTGAATCTCGCTCAGTTTAAAGTTAGCCATAAGTTGGTTTTGTGCTACCTCCGGTGATTCAGATTCACGGATGATCTTGATAACTGCATCGAGGTTATCCAGGGCAATGATCAAGCCCTCTAATACGTGCGCTCTTTTTTCAGCCTCCCTAAGGTCAAACTGGGTACGGCGAACAATTACCTGGTTACGGTGATAGACAAAATGCGAAATAATGTCTTTCAGGTTGAGCATGATAGGCCTTAAGCTGCCTTTTTGCATGGTTTTACCCTCAGGCTCAACTACATATATATCCTCATCCTTATTGCTTTTCAGCTTTTCATGACGCTCAATATCCACCAAAGCAACGTTATTAACATTGAATGCCGACTGTAGTTCGGTCTGCCTGTATAGTGTGTTAATAACTATGTTTGGTATAGCATCTTTCTTTAATTCAATTACAATGCGCATACCATCCCTGTCCGACTCATCACGTATGTCATGAATATCTTCTATCTTCTTGTCATTCACCAGGTCCGCTATCTTCTTTATCAGCTCAGACTTGTTAAGCATGTACGGTATTTCGGTAATAACGATCTGTTCGCGGGTACCCACAATTTCTTCGGTATGCCTGCAACGTACAACAATGCGTCCACGGCCTGTCATAAATGCATCTCTTACACCATCGTACCCATAAATGGTACCACCGGTAGGGAAATCAGGTGCGCAGATAACGCGCTTACCCTGTGCATCAGGATGTATAAGCTCTTCAATAGTTATGGCAGGATTATCAATATACGCCACCGTAGCATCAACAACTTCGGTAAGGTTATGCGGAGCCATGTTTGTAGCCAAACCCACTGCTATACCCGAAGCACCATTCAGTAAAAGATTAGGAATACGGGTAGGAAGTACTGTAGGCTCTACTTCAGAATCATCATAGTTCGGAGCGAAATCAACTGTTTCTTTGTCAATATCGGCAAGCATTTCCTCAGCTATCTTACGCAAACGGGCTTCGGTATAACGCATAGCCGCAGGGCTATCACCATCTACCGAACCAAAATTACCTTGTCCGTCAACCAAAGGGTAACGTAATGACCAATCCTGGGCCATACGCACCATAGTATCGTAAATAGAAGCATCGCCATGCGGGTGATACTTACCCATTACCTCACCAACGATCTTTGCACTCTTCTTGTAGGCACGGTTAGGCATAAGGCCCAATTCGTACATACCAAATAACACACGGCGGTGAACAGGCTTTAAGCCGTCGCGCACGTCTGGTAGCGCACGAGACACGATAACCGACATCGAATAATCGATGTAGGCACTCTTCATCTGTTCCTCAATATTTACATGAATAATTGTTTCTCCGGTTGCCATACTATATTTAAGTTTTTACTGTTTAGTAAAGTTAATTAAAATGTCATTCGTCCTATCAAAAGAGTGCCGAAAGTATATAAAACACAATAGAGGGAATATTATTTTACTTTAAACTTATTATAAATTATTAACATTTTTTAGTTAAAAATTTCAACCCAATTAGCTATTTTTACGTATAACTAAATACTTACATTTGACACGACATTTAAAACAATTTAAAATACACAACATGGAAGCCAAGTTTTCGCCACGAGTAAAAGACGTGATTTCATACAGCCGGGAAGAAGCACTCAGGCTTGGCCACGACTACATAGGTACAGAACATTTACTGCTTGGCATTATTCGCGAAGGAGAAGGTGTAGCTGTGCAACTGCTTAAATCGCTTAACGTTGATACAGGCGAATTACGCAAGTCAGTGGAAAATTATGCGCCCCCAACTTCCAAGAAGATAAATCATCTTGCCAATATACCGCTTGTAAAACAAGCAGAGAAAGCATTGAAGATAACCTATCTTGAAGCTAAGTTCTTTAAGAGCGCCGTAATTGGCACCGAGCATTTATTGCTTGCTATACTTAAAGACGAGGACAGCGTTGCTTCAAAAGCACTCAATAGTTTTAACGTTAACTACGATACTATCCGACACGAGCTGGAAGTATACAAAATAAACCCAACAGCCGAAATGCCAAACACACCTGCTGACGACGACGAAGAAGAAGAAGAAACAGGAGGAGGATCAGTTGGAAGCGGAAAACGCTCCGGCGATACCAAATCTAAAACTCCGGTACTGGACAACTTTGGCCGCGACCTTACCAAAATGGCTGAGGACGGCAAGCTTGACCCTATCGTAGGCCGTGAGAAAGAGATTGAGCGTGTATCGCAGATCTTAAGCCGTAGGAAAAAGAACAACCCTATTTTAATTGGTGAGCCTGGTGTAGGTAAATCAGCTATTGCTGAAGGCCTTGCCATTCGCATAGTACAAAAGAAAGTTTCGCGCGTGCTATTCAATAAAAGAGTGGTAACACTCGACTTAGCTGCGCTGGTAGCGGGGACAAAGTATCGTGGCCAGTTTGAAGAACGTATCAAAGCTGTGCTTAACGAACTTGAAAAAACACCGGATATCATCCTCTTCATTGATGAGATTCATACCCTCATTGGTGCAGGTGGTGCTTCCGGATCGTTGGATGCATCGAACATGTTCAAGCCTGCGCTTGCGCGTGGCGAAATTCAATGTATTGGCGCAACTACTCTTGATGAGTACCGCCAGTACATTGAAAAGGACGGCGCCCTCGAAAGAAGGTTCCAGAAGGTGCTTGTAGAGCCTACTTCAATTGATGAAACTATTCAGATATTGAATAACATTAAAGGTAAGTACGAAGAACACCACAACGTAACCTATACCGACGATGCTATTAAGGCTTGCGTATACCTTACTACCCGTTACATCAACGACCGTCACTTGCCCGATAAGGCTATTGATGCGCTGGATGAAGCAGGTGCACGTGTGCATATCATAAACATTAATGTTCCTCAGCATATACTCGACCTTGAAAAGAAGCTGGAAGAACTGAAAGAAGAAAAGAACAAAGCTGTACATAGCCAGAAGTATGAAGAAGCTGCCCGCCTGCGTGATACCGAGCGCCAGCTGAACGAACAACTGGATGCAGCCAAGAAAGAATGGGAAGAAGAAACCAAGAGCCACAGAGAAACGGTTTCGGAAAATAATGTTGCCGAAGTAGTTGCCATGATGACAGGCGTACCTACACAGCGTATTGCTGAGCAGGAAAGCGCTCGTTTATCAAAGATGGAAGAAGAACTGAGAGGCAAAGTTATTGGCCAGGATGATGCAGTTAAGAAAGTGGTTCGCGCTATACAACGTAACCGCGCAGGTTTAAAGGATCCGAACAAGCCAATTGGTTCGTTCATATTCCTTGGCCCTACCGGTGTAGGTAAAACACAATTAGCAAAAGTAATATCACGCTACCTGTTCGATAAGGATGATGCACTGATACGTATTGATATGAGTGAATACATGGAAAAATTCGCCGTATCGCGTTTAGTAGGTGCGCCTCCGGGCTACGTAGGGTATGAAGAAGGTGGACAGCTTACTGAAAAAGTTCGCAATCACCCCTACTCTGTTGTGCTTTTAGATGAAATTGAAAAAGCTCACCCTGATGTATTTAACTTACTGCTTCAGGTGCTTGACGATGGCCATTTAACAGATAGCCTTGGCAGAAAAATCGACTTTAAGAATACCATCATAATCATGACATCGAACATTGGTTCACGCCAACTGAAAGATTTCGGACGTGGTGTTGGTTTCAATACCGATGCTAAAGCTCAACAAGGCGAACTGCATGATAAAGGTGTAATTGAAAATTCATTAAAGAAAACTTTTGCTCCTGAATTCCTGAACCGTGTTGACGATGTTGTAATATTCAACTCGCTTGATAAAGCTAATATGACCTCTATTATTGACATAGAACTGGAAGGCATATATGGCAGAATTGAGAAGCTTGGCTATATAGTTAAGATCAGCAAAGAAGCTAAGGAGTTTATTGTAACAAAGGGCTTTGATGCACAGTATGGTGCTCGTCCGTTGAAGAGGGCTATACAGAAGTACCTTGAAGATCCGCTGGCTGAAGAAATAATTAAAGCCGGTGTTACCGAAGGCGATACCGTAAACGTTGATTACGATAAGGCTAAGGATGATATTAAGATCAAGGTTACAAAAGCTAAAGCGCCTAAGAAGAATAAGAACGAAGAAGAAACGAAGTAAACTTCGAACTCAATAAAAAAAAGCCCTGCAGAAATGTGGGGCTTTTTTACTTCATGTTTTTACGTTTTACCTCTCTATCAACAATTTCCCGCTTCCTATCAGTTCCCCTTTCTCAGAGATAACGCGATATAGGTAAATCCCAGTAGCTTGATCGCTAATATTAATAAGCAATTGAGACCTAGTCCCGAGCTCTTGGTATAAAAAAACTTTCTCACCAAGTGTATTATATATTTCAATATTCCTGGCTTTTTCATCGTTATTTTTTATGGTAATAGTAAACACCCCATTATTGGGATTGGGATATAGTGATGTGACATTTAAGGCTGAGATATTGCCCATTCCTGTTGGGGTAACAGTTACCTTAAAGCTGGCTGTATCGGTGCAACCATCCGCGCCTTTTCCAGTTACAGTATAGGTTGTGTTAGCAAGTGGTTTTACAATAGCAGTATCATTTGTGCTTCCGCTTGTCCATATATAACTAACTCCGCCGGTTGCTGTTAAAACATCACTACTGCCGATTGTAATATTACTTGTGCCTGTTACTTTTACTATAGGCAAAGGATTTACGGTTATATATGCTTTTTTTGTTAAACTGTCTTTTCCTGCTGTATTGACAATTACTAATTTTACACTGTCGCTACCTGTACTATCATATACTACACTCGGGCTTTGCAAGGTAGATGAAGATGGCTTTCCGTTTTGAAAAAACCACATCCATTTTGTGGGATTATTATGCGAGGTATCTGTAAATTGTACTGTGCTGCCCTGACAAATAACAGTATTATTAACTTTGAAATACGATACGGGCAATAGGTTACAACTAGCCAAATAAACTTTGCGGATAAGATTATTATAGGTGTCTGCAATATATACGTTTCCTGATTTATCTAATGCTACGTCTGATGGTCCATTCAACTCGGCCAATGCCGGGGCTTCTCCGTTGCCATTATAACCAGATACACCATTACCTGCCAGCGTGCTGATAATGCCTGAAGTATTCACCATACGGATACGGTTACTATTTTGATCTGCTATATAAATACTACCCGATGTATCTACAGCTACTCCAGAGGGAAAGCTTAATTCCGCTGATGTAGATGAACCTCCATCTCCATTATACCCAGAGGTACCATTTCCCGCTATGGTAGTTATAATGCCGGCCGTATTCACTTTGCGTATTCGATTATTATATTCATCAGCTATATAGACATTACCTGAGGCATCTAAGGCGACTCCCGCAGGATTGCTTATTTCTGCCGCAGTTGCAGCAGCGCCGTCTCCGCTAAAGCCACCTGTGCCATTACCAGCTATGGTGCTTATAACACCCAATTTACTCACCTTACGAATACGGTTATTGTATGCATCGGCTATATAAACATTACCCAAAGTGTCTATGGCAATACCTGCTGCGCCATTTAATTCTGCTGCTGTAGCAGTAGCTCCATCTCCACTATAGCCTCCAGTACCATTACCCGCTATGGTAGTTATAATGCCAGCTGTATTCACTTTGCGGATACGGTTATTATATTCATCTGCGATATAGAGATTGCCCGAAACATCTATTACTATACTTCCTGGGCCATTTAACTCTGCCAAGGTGGCAGCGGCTCCATCACCACTAAAGCCCCCTGTTCCATTACCCGCCACGGTGCTTATAACCCCGGAAGTATTTACTTTACGAATGCAGTTATTATTTTGATCTGGAATATAGATATTACCTTTAGCGTCTAAAGCTACTCCGCTGGGAGAACCTAATTCCGCCGAAGTGGCAGCAGCACCGTCTCCACTATAACCAAAATTACCATTGCCTGCTACACTTGTAATATAGCCGCAGCCACTGTTACAGCTATATACCGAAAGCAATGCAACAGCAGAATTAAGCGAGCAGCCACATGATATCTTATTTAAAGAACATACATACCTATATCCATTCATCGTTAATGATGCTCCTGTAATATATAATGTATCGGTTGTAGCTCCTTTGTATTTTCCTCCATTAATAAGACTCACCAGACCAGTTCCGGTGTCTACTTTCCATTGATATGTCAGGCCTGTATCTGTGCTTGCAATGGTAAAAAAAACATTACTACCCTGGCATGTATTGGTTGAATCTGGTTGCTGTGAAATAGGTATCACTTCACGTATGCGGTAATTAGCCCCATCTGAAATGAAGATATTACCAAAAGCATCAAGGGATATACCACTCGGACGATGTAATTCCGCAGAAGTGGCTGGGCCACCGTCTCCGCCATAAGCACCACCACCAGGTGCGCCAGTCCCATTACCCGCTACCGTACTTATATTACCCAAAGTATCTATTTCACGGATTCGGTCATTCTGGAAATCATCTATAAATATATTACCGAATGCATTTACAGCTACCCCCATGGGCCTGTATAATTCCGCAGAAGTGGCTGATAATCCGTCTCCGTTATAACCAGCAGTGCCGGTACCGGCCACAGTACTTATCATTCCTGAAGTATCTACCTTACGTATGCGGTTATTAATTTCATCTGCTATATATATATTGCCTGATTTATCTACGGCAACTCCGTAAGGATTATATAGCTCCGCAGTTGTAGCAGGGCCATAATCTCCGCTAAAACCACCTGTACCATTGCCTGCCACAGTGGTTATAACTCCTAGCTTATTCACTTTACGGATACGATTATTACCTGCATCTGCTATATATATATTACCTGAAACATCAATCGCCAGTCCACTAGGTTCATTTAACGAAGCCGAAGTAGCTGCTCCTCCATCTCCGCTATACCCAACTGTACCATATTTACCCGCTACGGTGCTTATAGTTCCTGCTGTATTTACTTTACGGACAGTACTATTACCATCACATATATATAAATTGCCGCTACCATCAAGGGCTATACCATAAGGAGAATTCAATTCCGCTGAAGTAGCAGGGCCGCCATCTCCTGAGTAAGCTCCAAAACCATCACCTGCAACAGTGCTTATAATGCCAGCAGTATTTACCATTCGAACGCGGTTATTATATTCGTCAGCTATATATACATTGCCGGAAACATCTACCGCAACACCACTAAAAGTATTTTGCAATTTTGCTGAAGTGGCAAATCCTCCGTCTCCTGAATAACCCATTGTGCCATTACCCGCAATGGTATAAATATTTTGTGCATTCATAACTAATGCAACAAAGAGGAAGAAAATCGTACAAGTTTTTCTCATATCAATATTTTATTTGAAATAACCAGTAACTCCTGTTTAACTATTATATATAAAATTATATAATCGTATACATATATAAAGATATAAAAGAGTAGTTATCTCGTTTTACTGTGTACTTAACACAGTTGAATGAGTAATTAACAAGGTAAAGGACAATGAGCAGTAAACGTGCCAATTGAAATAGTTGAACTACAGAACAATCATCATAATACAATTCAACAGGACAAGGGTGGGCTACTGCCAGTCTTTTTGTCACGAATAGATTTTAGCAGACAATAACCATAGTAATTATTTGACAATCAGAATATTATGAAGATATCAGTTAGAAATTTTAGCAATTGTGTTTATTGTATTTTATTGTTATTATCAATAGAAGCGAAGCCTCATGAATTTTCGGGTTGTTGAAAACCCCGCCCCTTTTCCTAAACAAAAAGGTAGCTCTGCTACTAACTTTGTATTATAAAACCGCCTAATAAAGCAGAATCGCATTGATTCGCTTTATGACAAGAAATAAAATACAATGCCATTTACAAAAGGAGAATCAGGCAACCCTGAAGGTAGGCCTGTAGGTTCGCAGAACGCAAGAAAAAAGCAATTGAGAGAAATGATCGAAAATTTCCTGGTCAATAATTTTGAAGCGGTAGTTGAAGAAATAAATACTCTGCCCACTAAGGATAAAATAAAATTCTATGTCGGGCTCCTCCCCTATGGGCTTGGTAAGGTAAAAGCCGAAAGCGATATTTCACTTGATAGGCTCACTGACCAGGAGATAGATGAGATATTTGAAAAACTTAAGGATATTGCTACCCGCACCATTGAGGAAACTACACAGAGTTATATCAGGCCTGGATGATATTACAATTTGGGCTGCTTTACTTCCCTGCTTTCTGCATCCTGCTTTCTTCTTCAGCAGCTGCCTTCTTTTTGTTTTCCCGCTGGTATTGCGATTGGCCAATCTTCCAGTATAAGCTCAGGTGAATGCGGCGGCCATCATAGTAATCGAGGTCTTGCAGATTTATACCATTATTATTATATGTAGTCTTTATCTTATTGCTCCAGAAAATATCAGAACAGCTTAGTGATATAGTACCTCTGCCATCGGCTATGGTTTTCCTCATACCTGCATCAATCTGATAAAATGGATACGTAACCGTCATACCACTAATATTACGTGAATTATATATAACGGAGAACTGCCCACCCCACCCTTTATTAAAATCAAAGCTATTATTTGAGCTAACTATTAATATATAACCGGTATTCACATAGGATGTACCATAGGTAGCGCCACCATACTTATTGTAATACCCATCAACAGAAGTAATTGAAGTAAACCAGGTGCTGATTGGAATAGTAGTTGCTAGTGAAAGGTCAACCTCATCAAAGTACCCTAGGTTCGACATGGTTTCGTATGTAATATGTGTTGAATCGTTCTGGCTGAAGGCAGGAACCATAACACCTGTGTAATATGAATATCGCAGGCCTGTACTGAACCATTGCTGGTACAAATACTTCAGCTCAAAATTATTGGTGTATTGCGGCAACAGGTTTACATTACCAATACCATAAGTATATGGATCAATAAAATGAATAAACGGATTCAGAGAACCATAGTCGGGCCTATCAATTCTTCGGGTATATGAAAGGTTTAACACATTGTCATCATTTACATGATAAGTAAAGAATGCACTGGGAAACAAATTGAAATAGGCACGTAAAAATGTAGTATCATGTATTGTTTGTGTGCCTTTAATTTGCGATTCTTCCCCCCTTAAGCCAAGCTGCAGGTCAAGTTTCTTGCCAATCTTCCTGAAATAATTAATATATCCTGCGTATATGTTTTCGTGATAGATGAAATGGTTGGTTTTAGTTGTGTCTATAATAGGTACACCATTCATTACATTCCAATACTCAGCATTATTGTCGGTAGTTACAAAACTGCTTTTAAAGCCAATATCTATCCTGTTGCTTTTACCCAATGGGTTACTGTAATCCACCTGCCCAGCCCATATTCCGGCACTTGAAGGTATTGATGCTGTTAATAACGTTGAAGCCCTTGAGTATCCACCATCAGCTGTATAATAACTACTCTTGTCATTCTCATTATTCGTGTTCGAATAAGGTGAATAATCAATACTTGCAGAAAGCTCCTTCCCGTTCGTATCGATTTTAAAATCGTAATTAAGGTCGTAGCTGAAATATTGAAACCCGCCATTCCTGGGCCCAGAGGTGCTAAGGCTTGAATCAAGAATTGAACCTGAATGATAAATGTTAGTGTTATTGATATATGTGCCGGTGTACAAACCCACATTACCCATTGCAACAAAACTCAATGTTTGTTTATCGTCGGGTGTAAAGTCAATACCTGCTCTGCCACCCTCATTATGGCCATGGTTTATGGTAGTTGAATTTGCGGCAAATACTTCCTGTGGTGTTGTTAAATTAGGTTCGAATGTTTTGGTGAGATTTTCGTAAACACTCATTATATCAAAACCGCCCCAGGTTCCTGCAAAAAAATTCCATTTTTTAGTCCGGTAATTACCACCAATACCTATTGCTGAAGAATTATATATACCCTGGTTAGTGCCTATGAAAACATGACCATTGAAGCCTAAATTCTTATCCTTTTTCAGTACTATATTTATAATAGCACTTCCGGCAGCATCATACTTCGAAGAAGGGTTAGTAATAACTTCAATTTTCTCCAACTGGCTTGCATCAAGGCTTTTTAAATATTGTGCCAGTTCAGATGCTGACATGTACGTCTTCTTTCCATCTATCATTACCAGCATTCCGGGCTTACCTATTATTTTAATATTATCGTTATTATCAACCGAAACACTTGGTAATTTTCTAAGTACATCAAGCGCATTATTACCCGCAAAAATTATACTGCTGCCTACATTATATATGGTACGATCAATTTGTTGTTCCATAAAAGGCTTATCGGCGCTTATTTTTACTGCTCCTAATTGGTGTGCATCGCTTTTAAGAATTATTGTACCTGCGCTATACGCCTGCCCTACTATTGCAAGGTTGAATGAAGCCGAATACTGCTTTTGAAAACCGATTGAATATGATAGCAGTTTGAAATCTCCTGTTTCAGCCGTTTTCAGAGCAAAGGCTCCTGTTGAGTCGCTGGTGATACCATTAACTATTGCACTGTCGACAGATTTTATTAATAACACATTGCAAAACGGAACACTATGCGTTGCACTATCTGTAATACGGCCCGTTATTTGAGCATGGCCAACAAATGAGTACAAACAAATAAACAATAAGAGTGATTTACGTTGCATAATGTATATAATAGCCAAAAGTATATGTTAATACTCCTATAATGCATAAACGTTCAATTAGTTACAAAAGTATTGCAAACATTTTCAGTATGCGGGAATAAAAAAAAGCCCTGCATTGCTGCAGGGCTTTCATACATAAAGTTCTTTACTTATTGCTTAATAAATCGCACTACCTGGGTACCATTATTGGTTACAACCTGTACAAAGTAAACACCTTGTGGCAGACTTGTTACATCCATTCGAATATTCTTACCATTTGTTATAGTTGTATTGTTTGTACTCATTACATTACCCAGCATATCAACTACCCTGACTATAGCATTAGTACTTCCTGTGCTTGCAGTAAAGGTCAGATTCATTACATTCATTACCGGGTTAGGATATAGCGATATAAAATTACCTGAAGTAATATTCTGAACACCCACAACCACACTAACTGTAAATGTAGCAGAAGCAGAGCATCCGTCAGATGCAGTTCCAGTTACTGTATATGTAGTAGTTGTAGGCGGCGTTACAATTATGGTATCGTTTGTACCACCTGTTGGCGCCCATGAATATGATGCAGCACCACTCGCTTTCAGAGTGTCTGTAGTGCCTTTATTAACTGTGGCATTTCCAGTAACAGTAACTACAGGTACTGCTTTAATACCAATACTAACTGAGTCTTTAGCGGTACAGCCGTTTGCACCAGTACCCGTTACAACATAAGTAGCAGAGTTTGCAGGTGAAAAAGATACACCATTGCTAACACCATTATTCCAGCTATAACTGGTAGCACCACTTGCTGTAAGTGTTACAAGGCCACCCGGACAAATACTGTCGCTAAGTGGAATAGCTAAAATTGATAATACAGGAGCGGGCTTAATAAGAATGGTTGCTTTTCCAATACCCTTACATCCTTTTGCATCGGTAACCGTTACACTGTAAGAGCCACCAGTATGCGCAATAATTGAATCCTGTGTTCCGGTAGTACTCCACACATAAGTGAATTTACCTATACCACTTGTTGTAGAAGCTTTAATAGTATCATTGCCATGGTTACAAATGTTATAACCTCCAACGGTATTTCCTGTAAGTACCACCATTACTGTATCAACATCAACATTAACACTGTCTTTATTTTTACAGCCATACTTATCGGTACCCGTTACAACATATTTACCCGAAGCAGCCGGCTTAAATGCTACTGCATTGGTTACTCCATTTGACCAGATATATGACACCCCTCCAGTACCGCTCAGTGTAATAGAGCTTCCTTTACATACAGTATCATTAACAGGTGCTGACATTATAGAAATGGTAGGTAAGGCTCTTACCCCAACTACAACACTATCTTTACCTTTACAGCCATGCGAATCGGTACCATTTACAATGTATTTAACACCACTGGCAACCGGTGTAAATGCAACACCATTGCTTATTCCATTGTTCCATGTATAACTTACACCGCCTGCTCCGCTTAAGGTAATTGAACTTCCGATACAAACGGTATCGCTGACAGGTGCAGATGTTATAGTAATATTAGCTGCAGAGGTAACAGCTACTGTCGCGCTCGCTTTACCTTTACATCCCTTTGCATCAGTCACAGTTATGCTGTATGTTCCAGCACCATGAACAATTATAGAATCCTTGGTGCCGGTATTACTCCATTGGTAAGTTAATTTACCAATGCTTGTTGTTGTTGTGGCCATTAAGGTATCATTACCTCCACCGCACATATTAAATCCTCCATTTACATTTCCTTTTAATACAACCATTACAGTATCAACGGTCACATTAACGCTGTCTTTTATCGTACAGCCAAATTTATCGGAACCACTTACAATGTACTTAGCCGAAGATGCAGGAACAAAAGCTATATTATTAGTAATACCATTGTTCCATGTGTAACTTAGTGCATTACCGGTAGCATTCAGTGTTACAGAACTGCCTTTACAAACAGTATCGTTTGTAGGAGTTGAGCTGATACTTGCAGTTGGCAGGGTCCTGATTCCTACTACTACACTGTCCTTAGCTACACAACCGCTTGAATTTTTACCTGTTACAATGTACTTTGTACCTGTTACAGAAGGAGCAAAGGCAACGCCATTGGTAACCCCATTATTCCATGCGTAACTTACCCCACCGTTACCACTCAAGGTAATTGTGCTTCCGGCACAAATTGTGTCATTGGCCGGATTAGAAGTTATGGTAATTGTTGGATTAGAAGAAATAGCAACTGTAGTGGAACCAATACCCATACAGCCTTTTGCATCTGTAATGGTTACACTATAGGTTCCTGCAGTATGAGGGATAATTGTATCCTTAGTACCTGAAGTGCTCCAGGCATAACTTAACTTACCAATACTACTGGTTGTAGTTGCTGTAATGGTATCGTTACCACCACCACAAATATTAAAGCCACCTACCACGTTACCTTTTAATGCAACGATAACAGTATCTACCTTTACGTTAACACTATCCTTTTTCTTACATCCGAATTGGTCTGTTGCCGTTACCACATAATTAGCTGTAGTTGCCGGTACAAAAGCTGTGTTATTAGTAATTCCATTGTTCCAGGCATAGGTTGTAGCAGTACCTGTTGCGTTAAGTGTTACAGAACTGCCTTTACAAACAGTATCATTGACAGGGGTCGATGTTATGCTTACGGTAGGCAAGGCTCTTACTCCAACCACAACACTGTCCTTACCCTTACATCCATTTACATCGGTACCTGTAACAATATACTTAGTACCACTAACTGCAGGGGTAAACGCTACTGCATTAGTTATTCCATTGTTCCATGTATAAGTAGAAGCACCGCTTCCGCTTAAGGTCATAGGGCTTCCTGCGCAAACTGTATCGTTAACCGGGTTTGATGTAATTCCCACAACAGGGTTGGCCGTAATAGTTACCGTTGCACTTGCAACACCCATACAACCCTTAATATCCGTAACTGTTACACTATATGTAGCTGCCGCATGCACAATAATAGAATCATTCGTTCCGCTTGTGCTCCACAAATAAGCAAGTTTACCAATACCACTTGTAGTACCTGCAGTAATAGTATCATTACCACTTCCGCATATATTAAAGCCACCAACTACATTTCCATGCAGGTTTACCATAACAGTATCAACGGTGATCTTTACACTGTCTTTAGCTTTACATCCGTTCACATCAGTTCCTGTAACCACATACTTACCTGAAACAACAGGCGTAAATGGAGTAGCATTACTTATTCCATTATTCCAACTGTATGACAAAGCTCCGTTACCAGTAAGTGTTACCGA
>Ga0206929_1071_pt2 | contig 25711 bp, 25 predicted proteins | sample Alteio_BWOrgHeat_19_FD_152929 | JGI IMG/M metagenome (GOLD analysis project Ga0206929, IMG submission 152929) | Enriched cells from forest soil in Barre Woods Harvard Forest LTER site, Petersham, Massachusetts, United States -... | ecosystem: Environmental > Terrestrial > Soil > Temperate forest >...
CATTTACATGGAGAATGTCCCGGACCTGTTTCCCTTTGCCTCCGTAGTCAAAATACCCAAGGGTCCATACGTAAAAACAAAGTCCTTCCCAAATACCAAATGATATTTATAAGCGAGATGAAGGGCGATATTCCACGACGAATCAATCCCTTCACCAGGTTGATGATAAAATGAGGGAGGAACCAGCAGGAGAACAAAAAAAAATAAAATAAAATGCAGGATATGGGTATGGGACTTGCCGGTTAATGTCATTAAATATTGGGATTAATGTTTTAGTTTCAAATGTAAAGGTTTTTGTGCACCTTCGGTTTTTGGAATTCCGGCCAGGCTGCCATTGCGATACTCAAAAGCGATCATTTCATGTCAAGAAAAATACTAATTACCGGTGGCGCCGGTTTTGTAGGGTCTTCTCTTGCTATAAAAATAAAAAAAGTATATCCTCATTATTCCATTTCCTGCATGGATAATCTTAAACGAAGAGGGTCGGAATTAAATATATCCAGGTTGGCGGCTCACGATATTAAATTCATTCACGGAGATATAAGAAACAAAGAAGATTTTTATCCTTTTGAAACCGGACTCGATACGCTGATTGAAGCGTCTGCCGAGCCTTCCGTTTTGGCAGGATTGAATAGCCCTCCTGAATATTTGATCAATACAAATCTGGCAGGCACTATCAATTGTTTGTATTTCGCAGCAAAGTTAAAATCCGATTTCATTTTTCTTTCTACAAGCAGGGTATACCCCATCGGCCAGATTGAAAAGATCTTATATACCGAGAAAGAAAATCGTTTTGAAATGTCTGAAAAGCAGGAATTGACCGGCGTATCGAAAGAAGGCATAGCGGAAGGTTTTTCAATGGATGGCTATCGGTCTATGTACGGAGCTACCAAGCTATCTTCCGAATTTTTGATCCGGGAATTTAACCAATTTTATAACATACGTACTGTCATTAACCGCTGCGGAGTGTTGGCTGGTCCCTGGCAAATGGGAAAAGTGGATCAGGGCGTGATTGTTCTTTGGGTAGCCTGTCACTACTGGAAAAAAGACCTTAGCTATTTTGGCTACGGAGGCAAAGGAAAACAGGTCCGGGACATTCTCCATGTAAATGATCTGTATAAATTAATAGACTTCCAGATCCATAATATGGAAAAAGTAAACGGGCAGGTATTCAATGTGGGTGGTGGTCCGGGAATCAGCATTTCCCTGAAAGAACTGACGAACGTTTGTCAAAAAGTTACGGGGAACCAGGTTAAGATCATGGAAGTAACCGAAGAAAGGCAGGCAGATATCAGAATTTATATTACGGACAATTCCCTTGTGAAATCAGTCACCGGCTGGCATCCTGTTACCGGTGTTGAGGATATCGTGCGCGATATTTATCATTGGATAAGGGATAATGATCAGCTATTGAAGCCCATTTTAACAGGATAAATCAAATTTTATGAAAGTTGCCATAATTACCGGATCTGCGGGCCTTATTGGAAGTGAAGCGGTTAAGTTTTTCTCATCAGAGTTCGACGTCATCGCCGGGATCGACAATAATTTACGGCAGTATTTTTTTGGTAACGACGGATCCAATGAATGGAATAAAAAAAGATTGGAGCAGGGATATTCAAATTACAAACATTTTAATATTGATATAAGGGATTCTGAAGCCATAGAGAAAATCTTTAGGGAATACAATACAGATATTAAACTCATACTGCATACGGCTGCCCAGCCCAGTCATGACTGGGCGTCAAAAGAACCCCTCACCGATTTTACTGTAAACGCGCAGGGTACGTTAAATTTATTGGAGATGAACAGATTGCATTCTCCTGGTGCGGTCTTCATTTTCACTTCAACAAATAAAGTATATGGCGATACCCCCAACCGCCTTCCGCTGAAAGAACTTGATACCCGGTGGGAAATTGACGAAGCCCATCCTTATTATAAAAAAGGTATTGATGAATTCATGAGCATCGACCAGTCAAAACATTCTTTGTTCGGAGCTTCCAAAGTTGCAGCGGATATCATGGTTCAGGAATATGGGAGGTATTTTGGAATGAAAACGGGTGTTTTCAGGGGAGGATGCCTCACAGGACCCAATCATTCCGGCGCAAAGCTCCATGGATTTTTATCATACCTGATGAAATGTGCTATTTCCGGTGATCAGTATAACGTCTTTGGATATAAAGGAAAACAGGTCCGTGATAATATTCACAGCTTTGACCTGGTAAATATGTTCTGGCACTTTTATAAGAATCCCAAAGAAGGGGAAGTGTATAATGCAGGCGGCGGCAGGCATTCGAATTGTTCAATGTTGGAAGCCATAGCTCTTTGCGAAGAAATCACCGGAAATAAAATGAATTATATATATACCGACAATAACCGGATCGGTGACCATATCTGGTGGATAAGTGATGTAACCAAATTTAAAACACATTATCCGGGATGGGATTGGAAGTATAGTCTGAATGATATTTTGAATGAAATGCATGACGCGATCGCCATAAGAACGGGTCATTGAATTTATAAAATCATTATTGAAACAAATGAAATTGAGCGTTCTAATTCCTGCTCACAATGAAGAGGGAGCTATTGCATTAAGCATTCATCAAATATATGCTGCTTTGTCAGAGAATAATATTCCGCATGAAATATTAGTCGTCAATGATAATTCAAAAGACAGTACCGAAGAGATATTAAAAGTACTCAAAACAGAAATCGAAACATTACGCTATGTCAACAACCCGGGAGCCAATGGTTTTGGTTACGCTGTAAGATTCGGACTTGAAAACTTTACCGGTGATTGTGTTGCCGTCATGATGGGCGACATGTCGGATTCCCCTGCAGATCTTGTTAATTTCTATAAAAAGATGCTGGAAGGATATGATTGTGTATTTGGCAGTCGGTTTATCAGGGGAGGAAAAACCTATGATTACCCGGTTGTAAAACTTATCATAAACAGAATGGCCAATTCAATTGTGCAGCTGTGTTTTGGAATAAGGTATAATGACGCAACAAACGCGTTTAAGCTCTATAAAAAGGAAACCATACACGGGCTGAAACCTTTTCTTTCCCCGCATTTTAATCTCACACTGGAACTGCCGCTGAAGGCAATCGTCAGAGGCTATACTTACGTAGTGGTTCCCAATACATGGACCAACCGTAAAACGGGTACATCCAAACTCAAAATCAGGGAAATGGGCAGCCGGTATTTTTTTATCATGCTTTATTGCCTGATCGAAAGATTCTTTTCAAAGGGTGATTTCAAAAAGAATATCAGCCAGTCAGATTCCAACCAGCTTAGGTTTCCTTCCAATTAACAGGAACTGTTTTCCAAGGATACGCCAGGCAAATGGCAATGAGAGATACATTTTTACGAATAACCTGTTTACGGGCATTCCCCCACGAAACGAAAGGGGCAGAAACTGCGGGTAGACCTTTTCTATTTCAAAACCGGCTCCATACAAATGCTCCGCCAGGCCAAGTTCAGAAAGTATAACGGTATGGTCTGCAAAATCAAAATAGGAACGATAAGCATATTTAAAGTTGGGACCCATAATCGCTATTTTCCCCCCGGGCTTAACACAAGCAAACATTCTCTCCAAAAATTCTGCCACCTGGAATTGTGAGTCCAGATGCTCCAAAAAATTGGAAACGAATACGGCATCGAAGTGACTTTCGGGAAGGGCTACTTTGAATATATCTCCAACAACTATTTTTACTTTGGGGTCTGCATACGTGCCAATGAAATATTCATTCAGATCAACCGCCCATCGTTCCCCGCTTTTAATAGCATTGATCAATTCGCACATCCCTGCTGCCGGATCAAGTATTGAAGCGGGTTCTGAAAGTTTTTTATATATGAACCCAGCTATCTCTTCCCAAACAATCTTCTTTTTTCCGGCGTCAATACCCTGAAATCTGTATCTATAAATTCTGTCATAATTCATATGGCGTGAATCGGGGGTTTATTAGCAGATAAAACCAGAATAAATTTTTCCTGTATTCAGCATTTCTGCGAATGCGGGCAAAAATATTCAATTCCTGGTTTATTACGGTCTTATTCGGAAATCCACATTCACTTTATTTTTTTTATCAACTGCAGGCGGACCATCACTTCAGTGACGGCTGGGATTCGAATGCTAAAGATTAAATCCTCTTGTATCCCACCCCGGTTTTTTTATTCATGAACTCGAGATCCCAGAGCATTTTGTCAGCGGATAATGACTCGATATAGACAGTTGTTTTTTCGCCTTTTACCAACGGGATATTCAGGTCCAGTTTATTTCCAGAGATGGTGTAGTGTTCACTGTGCACCTTCGTTTCACCACTCGCCGTCACCGTACTGGTATATGTGTTGTCCGATTTAAATTCCAATATTTCTATATATCCGTTTTGAGCAACCGCTTCATCGTATTGCTTTTGCTGTTCGGGTGTCAACGGTATCTGTTTACCCGTCTTCTTATCGGTCGTGTAAATAACCGTCAAATCCCGCTTCCATTTTCCGACGATGGATTGCGCATGGCTTCGTGACCATCCTGCCAGACCGGTTGTCAATATAAACACCATGATAAATGACCTGCACAGGAAAGCGATCGTTTTTGACATTTCTGATTTCATGAGATTATTTTTTGTGAGCCGGCGAATTGCACTATAGCAGAAGAGAATTTCTTTTCGGGCCAGCCGGACAATAAGATAGGTCTATTTAAGCAACCGAAATTTTAATAGCCATTCGACCATGATTTCTTGCCGAAGGAAAAAGAGACTCCCAGAGAGGGTCCGTTATATCCCCATTTGAAATCGCCGGTAACATTTTTCTTTGTCGTACTCACATTAAAATTAAGTCCGGAATAAGACAGCGAAAGATCTAACTGCCGAATAAGTTTATAGGAAAAAATCAGATTATAGGCAACGAGACTTCCGTCGACATTGTCAACCGTCAAAGACAGGTAGTCAAAATCAAGGTTTACAGCAAAGCGGTTGGTAAAAGCATACCCTCCCCAAACTCCGAAATCAGGTAAAGGCGCGGTAAATCCAAAATTGTTATCGGTGGACGCCCCTATATTCGCACCATTCAGTGAAATGCCCGCTTTTGCTCCCACGGTATGGGCTCCGATTAAAATACCGACCTCGTAGGTCGGCTTTTCAATAAAGGCATAACCATAAGAGAACTGATAAATAGCCGTATTGAAATACGTATTGACAGAAGCATTTACATGGTAGGTGGTGCTGTCGAACGTAATATCCCTTTGTAATGTATGCGTCGCAGTCCGGCTGATATTGAAATAACCCAGGTTGATTCGTGAACGACGGGAAATCCGCCATTGCGCATTGGCCAAAAACGTTAAAGAAGTCGCACCTAGGCCCAGATCTTTCTCAAAATCGATATCTCTTCCTTGCGCTGAACCGTTCGCGCCCACCTGGATATTTGTATTGTTGACCGGGACAAATAACCCCGCTGACAGTTTGAATTTTTCAACCCACCAGGGCGCTACGAGAGAATCTTTTGATTGGGAATAGCCGAAAGAAATACTGACTAAAAACACCATGATAAGAGCTGCTGACTTCATAAAATAAGGTTATAGCTCTTAATATTTCTCCGCGATATGGAATATACCCGTTTAAGAGTCCATTTGAATTTACACACTGTCCGTTTCCCACTTCAACTAACTCAATCTAAGGTTAATTTCCGGTATAAAAAATTGTAATCGTGTTCGCATCGTACAGGATGAGCCCATTATTTCCAAATTGAGCCTATTATTATCCGTATAAGTCTAAAATGAGCCTATTTTTTTAGTAGTGATCCCAGCATATAATATGCCCCGGCTCCCCTTCCTCCATTGGATTTTATGATATTCAGCTCCACCATTTCCTGAAGATGCCGAGTGGCAGTAGCCTTCGAAACTTCATTTATCTTTTGATAAAGGCTGTTCGAAAGTCTTTTGTGATCGCTTATATACATCAGCGCACGAAGCTTGGGTTTCGTCAGGGAATGTTTCTGTGTGACCGATTCGACGACATCGGGAAGAGAACCGGCACTTGGCTGGTCCGGATTAAACCGTCTCATATAATCCGTTATGGCACTGTGATACAGCGCATGACCTTTCCTGGCTTTATATCCCGAATACTTCCCGGAGTCCTTCAAAACAGACTGGGCAAATTTTACTGCTTCTGCAAATCGTTTCCTTCCCCTGGCCTGATTTTTGGAAGGTACAATACCGGACATGTCGGGATACTTGCCGGAATAGGTTTCATTGTTTTTAGTCCGCAAAACGAGATCCTTTCCGATTGCGCCCGACATCCCTTTAAGGAGTAGATTATTTTTTACTCTTGCCATGATATTGTTTTCACTCCTTAAGTTAGCAAATATTATTCCTAATCCTCCGTCTTTCCTTCGTCTTTCCTCCGTCTCTTCTATAACCATACCTAACTCCTTGATTAGGCGGTATATATATCTTCACCTTCGTCATAGGTCAAATAAGACTACCTTGAAAGTATGGCAGATATCAGTGAAATCAGTAACAGGTCGGGGCAGGAATTGAAGGGTAATCATCATCAATTTGAAGCATTATTCAATTACGCCACTATTGGAATCGTTGTAACTGACCAAAAGGGAATCATCGTCAATTTCAATAAGTATGCTGAAAATCAATTTGGATATCTGAAGGAAGAAGTGAATGGTTTGCCAGTTGAAATTCTCCTGCCACATAGCCTCAGCCGAACCCATATCTCTCACAGGACAAATTTTTATAAGCACCCTGAACCAAGAAGAATGGGCGAAGGGAGGGATCTCTATGCATTGAAAAAAGACGGCACTCAGTTTCCGGTCGAAGTCAGCCTGAGCCACTATTCGATTGAAGGAGAACCTTATGTTATTGCGTTCGTCATCGATATCACCATACGAAAGCGAAGTGAGGCACTTGTCAGAAAACAAAATACAGATCTGGAAACCGGAACAAAGGAAATTCTGCAACTCAACGCGGAACTGGAACAGAAAGTCGACGACCGAACGATTATGCTCAGGGAAACCCTCGTTGAGCTGGAACGATCCAGAAAAGAATTAAATGAAGCACTGATAGCGGAGAAGGAACTGAGTGACCTGAAATACCGTTTTGTTACAGCTGCCTCCCACGAATTCAGAACGCCCTTAAGCACAATACTTTCCTCGGCATATATCCTGGGAAAATATAAGAGCACGGAATCTGAGGATAAAAAAGAAATGCACATCCAGCGGATTAAAAAAGCCGTCGAGGGAATGAAAGGTATACTCGAAGATTTTCTGTCGCTGGGGAAACTGGAAGAAGGAAAGGTGCAGGTAAAAACAGAGGTATTGGAAGCCACGGAATGTATTGCAGATTTCAATTCAGCTATTGGAGAAATGGAACATTTGCTGAAGCCGGGTCAAACGATTGTACTTAAATTTAAAATAGTCAAATCAAATTTACACGTGGACAGAAATATTTTTAAAAGCATATTTATCAATTTAATTTCCAATGCGATTAAATTTTCCGCTGATTATAGACCCATTGAAGTATTTCTTGATTTTGCTGAAGATAATTTTACCATGACGGTAAAAGATTCGGGTATTGGTATTCCAAAACAGGATCAGGTCCATCTATTCGATCGTTTTTTCAGGGCAGGAAATGCGGCCAATATTCAGGGATCGGGGTTAGGATTACATATCATCGGCAAATATGTGGCACTCTTGCAGGGAACAATAGAAATTAACAGTGAAATAGACAAAGGATCCCTTTTCACCATACGGATTCCTCAATAAAGTTTATGAAAAAAATACTTGTCATAGAAGACAACCGGGAAGTGCGGGAAAACATTTCTGAAATACTGGAGCTGTCTGAATATCATGTTGTTAAGGTGGATAATGGGAAAACGGGTGTTGAAACTGCCCTGAAAGAACCATTTGATTTAATTATTTGCGATATCATGATGCCATTGCTCGATGGCTACGGTGTATTACATCTCCTGAGTAAGCACAAAGAGACGAGGCGAATACCATTCATTTTTTTAACTGCAAAATCTGAAAAAGCAGATATTCGAAAGGGTATGGAAATGGGAGCCGATGATTATCTTACCAAACCCTTTGATGGAATAGAACTTTTAAATGCCATTGAAATCCGTTTAAAAAAGTCGCAGGACCATAACGAAATTACTCCCGGAGTCATTGGCCTCAATGATTTTATCGATCAGGCGTACAGAGCAGGCCTCATACGACTTACTTCTAATGAAAGAGAAGTAGTTGACTATCAAAAAAAGCATGTCATATACAAGGAGGATCAGCGGCCCCGGTTTTTATATTACATAGTCAGGGGGAAAATAAAGGTTTACAAAAAGAATTCCGACGGCAAAGAGTTAATTACCAACATCCTCAAGGAGGGAGATTTTTGGGGATACCTGTCCATTCTGGAAAACACTTATTACCGGGACAATGCCGAAGTACTCGAAGATGCCAGTCTTATGCAGATTCCGGCATCCGATTTTCTGGAATTGGTGACCAATGACCCTAAAATTGCACAGCAGTTTATCAGGCTCATCTCATGTAATGCGCTTGAAAAAGAAGAGGACCTGCTCAATATGGCTTATAGTTCTCTTCGTAAAAAAGTTGCATATGGGATGGTTCAGCTATTATCTAATTTTAAGGAAAATGGTAAAAAGTTCATAACCCTGAAACTTTCCAGGAAGGAACTGGCACAGGCTGTGGGTGTCGCAACGGAATCACTGGTACGGACCATTACCGATTTTAAGGAAGAAAAAATGATTGACATCATTGATGGTCAGATTACCATTATCGATGAAAATAAACTGCGAAATCTGCCAAATTAAATACTTAGTGTAATCCGCTCAAAAATTTCCCTTCACTATTCTGCTGTTCCAGTGTCCAGTCCATCGTTAAAGACGTTTCGATCCAGACATTCCCGGATCTTCGCAGGACTCTTACTTTCATATTTAACGATTCCTCGATATCACTTATCAGCCCGTTCACTGTTTTGTCACCATCAATACTTAGTTTCATTTTAACAGTATTACGATAATAAGGTAACATTTTCTCCCCGGGTAACATTTTTTCCGTTCCGGTTATCCAGCCCAGACGATCCCTGATTATTTTCAGAAAGTCCATCTTCAGAAAGGGATATTCCGTCGAAAAGTCAGTTTGTATATCTTTTATCGTACTGCTTTCATTCATATGCAATGTCATTTTCTCCATTCAATCCGCTCCTCTTTAAAATCGTTTTATAAAAGTTTACAAAATATCTCTGAATATACAGCGGGAATAAATAGGAACCGGATGCTAAAATGCAATAGCGGCTTCAAACATAGTACCACTGAACTTTCCTCCGTTCAGGATATTGTTTACCGGATAATTCTGATAAACCTGATTTACATATTCAACCTTTAACATGATGTTTCTCGTTAGAAACCAGCCGGCCGACGCCACTTCACGGTTAATGGTTATATCCTGGGGCAAGCCCTGGACTGCAGATGTTACCGTATTATACCTGACCCCGAGCCAGAAGTTTTCCTTATTTGCCGGGAACCGGTAAATGAGATCCGCCGCATATTGGACTGCCTTGCGTGTATCGGTTTCGGATATGCTACGCCCCTTTGCATTTTCGTAGGTGGCAAAGAATTCTATTCCTTTGTATTTGATGAACGGATTGATCATAATGGTTTTTACCTGTTCAGAAAATCCCGGATTAAATCTGCCCGAGAAAGGGCTGTAATCTACTTCATCAGAGATCGTCGTCCCGTTGGCTACATTCTGATTTTCCATTACATAGAAATAGTGGGAACCTGTCCGGTCTCCGCCGAACAGGGTATTGCTGTTCGCACTGTGGTCTGCGTAAAAAGATCCCGTCAGCCTGAATCTGAAATCGGGTGTGATCTGCTTATCAAATCCCAGTTTACCGTGAAAGGCCGGATCATAATGGTTTATCTGGCCGGTAGTGGAATCCATTTTAGTTGGAGCTACGACGGTCGGGTTCAGTTCACCATTGGATATTCCCCCCATGACAAACAATCCGGATTTATGATGATAATAAAATTCGGCCCCGATTTCAGTGGCGAACTCATCCATGATATAATTCTCAACAAATGGATTATACAATGTACTTCCTCCGTCAGATCTCCTGAAATGCTGATCACCGTAGTCAACATCAAATTCTCCGATTTTAATGGTGACGCTTTTCATAATATTATCGATGGCATCGCTGTGCAGGAACAGCAGTTTATCAAACTGAATATATCCACCCTTAACCCAGGTATCTTCATGGTGCCTGGAAGAAAGATAGACGGTCAGGTTAACCCTGATTCCATCCGATAGCTGGGCATCAATATTAAGATTAGCCATCGCCAGGTTGAAGCCGTTTGTCAGTGGTATAAGACTATTCACATTCCCCTTATATGGAGGAAGTAATAAGGGTTCAGCCGTATTTTGGTCCCGTAACATCTGAAAACTCTGTGCAAAACTGCCGCCCACCTGGACGTGCAGTTTCTGAAATGGTATGGTATCGGCTTTGGTCGTTTCGAACATATGTAGCCCCCGTTCATCATAAGGACGGAAAAACTGCATGGAACCGCTTTGGGCATTCAGGGCATATGAAGAAACGCAAAGCACTAAAATGATAATTATTTTCATAAACTTTTTTTGACTGGTATCAATTCCTTTTTAGATCTGTTCTTTTTTGTAAATCAGTGTATAATCCAGCGTAATGGCGTCGCCGGTTTTCATGGCACCCAACATAAATTTTGGCGGCTTGACCTGGTAATCGGTCATTAGCAATTTGTCTGACCCCGTGCAGGTTATTGAGCCGTCTTTATTGATAACCGCATAAACGTCCATAACAACATCTTTTGTCACACCCGCAATACTCAATTTGCCTTTCGTTTTAATCAGGTATTTACCATCCTTTACAGGCATTACGGTCGCGGATCCCAGCTTATATAAAATGTCTTTATACTGGTCTGTCTTCAATGCCTTATACGCATTCTTATCCAGCCCTTTTTCTCCGCTTTTCAAGTCCGTAACATTCAGATTGAATGATAGTGATTTCAGGGATGCGAGTTCACCGCCATTCCCTTCCCTGAACCCAAATTGTGCTTCACCCGTAAATGTTTGCGCATTCATTGCCCAATTATGGAGTGTTGATGTTCCGGACAGCCTCATGTCGATATCTTTGGATTCCGTGATTTTATAAGTGGATTGAGCATGCAATTGGCTAAATACCATCAAACTGACAATCGTCGCAAGACAAATGCGATTAAAATAATTATTCATTTTATAGTTTTTTCTAAGACCCGATATTATAAATGCGGAAAACTTAGTGTTAAGAGAATAATTAAAAATATGAAGGAAGCAGGGAGAATTCCCTGACGCCGCTCAATGCTGCAATTGATTGTAATCATGTCCGGAGGGGGCCCCATTATGCTTCTGACCTATGGATTTATTCCGATTTGAGAAGGAATTCCGAATTTCCAATAAAATATTTTATGTAACCAAATAGTTACCTATATTTGAGTAACTTTTAGGTTACTTATTATGACTGAATCATTAAAAAGAAAAATCAATCTAATGAATACTAAAAATCAAACCGACTACCAGGCAACCATCCTGGTACACGTCAATACAAAAGAGGCATTTGACGGCATATGTCATGTTTCGGCATGGTGGACGAAGAATTTCCGGGGCAGTGCAAAAAAACCAGGCGATATCTTTTCAGTTCATTTCGGAGAAACATCTGCGAGCTATGAAATTGTTGAAATGGTTCCGGATAAAAAAATATTGTGGCTGGTAACGGATTGTAATCTCCACTGGTTAAAGGATAAAAAAGAATGGAAGGGGACCCATATCCTATGGGAAATAAATCCGGTTAAGGGTGAAACGGAAATTCATATGACCCATATTGGTCTGCGTCCGGGCATCGAATGTTTTGAAGACTGCACGATCGGCTGGAATCATTACGTGAAGGAAAGTCTTTTCAGACTGTTAAATGAAGGGAGAGGCGTTCCGGATCATCCGAATCACTCTGCCCGCGACAGGCAATAATGAATAGTCCCGGGTATTTAATTATTTCAGCGTAATTTTTATAAAATTATGGTTAATTTTATTTCAACAATTACATGAGATAACAACATCATATTTAAAATGGATACCAACAGACTTTCCAACACACTTGCAAAAGCTTTGAATGCGCAGATGACCAACGAGGCGCATAATGCACAGATATATCTTTCCTACGCAGCGTGGGCGAGCGGGCAGGGCTATGACGGAATTGCCAATTTTCTATTCCGTCATGAGAATGAAGAACGTAATCATATGATGAAAATCCTGGAATACATTTTAAAGCGCGGCGCTAAAGTGGTGGTCACAGCGATTCCCGATCCCGGTCCCAATCCCAGCAGTGTAAATAACTGTTTTGAAAAAGTATTTAAATCAGAGGTGGAAAATACGGCCAACATATACCGCATTGTTGAAATGAGCATGAAAGAAAAAGACTGGGCGACCTGGAATTTCATGCAGTGGTTTGTAAAAGAACAAACCGAAGAAGAAACACTGGCTATTGATCTGATGGACAGGATTAAGATCGCGGGCGGTGAGAAAGCCACTGACAGTGCATTGTATGCGTTTAACCGGGACCTGGAGACAACACCGGACGAAGCCGTGCTGGCTCAGGATGTAACGGTTGAAAAGCCCTGAGTCGTTGCACCTGACTTTTCAATCCCTTCCGCCAGCGCCTGCAGAAGTTCGTGCGGCCAGACGATTTCACCGGGCTGAACACATTGCACCCAGATCATTTTACCATCCTTCGTTTTAATTCCGGCAGGTAAAATAATAGCCGAGTGATCATAAAAAATAACTTTAATCCAGCCCTTGCCTCTGTCGGAGGGAAGAAAATTTCCAAGACATTCTTTTTCGTGGAAGGTATAAGTAAAAGAAGTCATCGCATTTTTGATTAAAGTAAATGTTTTGCCTGATTTGGAAAGTTAGGTTTTTGTTAAGTGCCCTGCTTGTTCCACCCGGCTGAGCGGCGTGGAAAAAAAGAGTTTCGCCAATCCATTTTTTCCCATTGCCCGCTGAACGACCGAGAAAGAATTGTACACTAGTATCGAAGCAGCGGAGCCAATTGTTGTCGCCCATACATGATAAACATCCCGGTCGTTCAATACGGCTACAATCGCATTTCCGTATCCACTGATTTCGTGTCGTTTTTCAAATGCCTTCTCCAGCACAATGACGATCAGTACGCCTGCTGTATAAAGCAATGTGCGCAACAAGACATCAACGATCGCCGGCTGGCGCTGTACCCATCCCCCGAGTGAAATATATTCCATCAGGATGACCACTTTTGACATAACAAGTGCCCCCACCAGTGCCTGCGACAGGCCGGTAAATTCAATATCATAATCTTTGAGGTATAACTTCTTCATGACCATCATAAGAATAAAAACGACGGCGAAATAGGATGCTGTACGCGTTACCACTTTAATTTCCTCGAAAATTTTTTTCAGGATTTTCATACAGGTGATCTTGATTATGAAAACAGCAATCCCAAGACTTAGCATAATAAAACCAGACCAAGTCTATGACTAAGATAACCTTATAAAATCTAATTGGGAAAACCGAAACTCCGTCCCGGCAATGACCATCGTAGCAGGTTTCTCCGGGCCGTTTACGCTGAATTACTAACTTAGCGCTGCTAAAATCATTTGAAATTCATGAACAAGCCCAATTTATTTCCTCTGCTGGTTGTTTTTATTGCTGTCATTCAATCCTGCAATCAGAACTCGCAGAATGATAAGCAGGGCGCGGCTATATTCAACCGGGATAGTCTTGCGCAGCATATCATCGTCCTGGCTTCTGATTCTTTTCAGGGAAGAAAACCTTTTACGACGGGAGAAACCAGAACCCTGGATTATTTGCAAAAAGAATTCCGTTCGATGGGACTTGAACCCGGAAACGGGGACAGCTACCTGCAGGATGTACCGATGGTCGAGATCACACCGGATGCCGATCCACAAATGAAGGTTGAATCATCCAGGGGCAGTTTTGAATTACAGCGGCCTGCGGACTATGTGCTCTCAACAGAAAATACGGATTCTCTGGTTTCTCTCGACCGGGACGAACTCATTTTTGCAGGATACGGTGTGGTGGCGCCTGAATATAACTGGAATGACTATGCGGGAATGAATGTGAAGGGAAAAGTGGTGCTCGTTATGGTCAATGATCCGGGTTTTGGAACAACAGACACGAGTATTTTTAAGGGAAAAACGATGACTTACTATGGAAGGTGGACGTATAAATATGAAGAAGCTGCGCGGCAGGGCGCAAAAGCCTGCCTGATCATTCACAATACCCAGGCAGCTTCCTATCCGTTCAGCGTGGTGCAGAATTCATGGGGCTCTTCCAATCTTTATCTCGATAAAAGAGGCAGCAACGAACACCATTGCGCTTTGAAGGGTTGGGTGAGCGCCGATGCTGCAAAAAGAATACTGGCTGCCGCCGGAAAGGATACTTCCCTTTTATTACAGGCTAACAATCACGGGTTCAGAGCCATTTCACTGGGAGAAAAACTTTCTACGAAAGTCAGGGTGAAAGCGGTATACAATACGTCTCATAATGTGATTGCAAAGATTACCGGGACCAAAAGACCCGGTGAATACATACTCTATACTGCGCATTGGGATCATCTGGGCGTTGGAAAACCAGATGCAAAAGGAGATTCGATATTTAACGGAGCGCTGGACAATGCCAGTGGAACGGCAGCGCTTCTTGAGATGGCCAGGGCTTTCAATAACCTGAAAGAAAAACCGGAACGAACCGTTTTATTCCTTTCAGTAACCGGAGAAGAACAGGGCCTGCTGGGTTCTGAATATTACGGACAGCATCCACTCTATCCGCTCAAAAAAACAGTGGCCGACCTGAATATGGACGTGGTTAGTCCCAATGAAAAGAGTAATGATATTGTCATTGTCGGTTTCGGACAAAACGAGCTGGAAGATTATGTAGCGGAAGCGGCCAAGGTTCAGGGGAGATATATTGCACCCGAATCCCGTCCGGAAGCCGGAAGCTATTTCCGGTCTGACCATTTCAGTCTCGCGAAAGTTGGTGTTCCTGCACTGGATGCAAAGGGTGGCATCGATATCGCTGGCAAAGGGAAAGACTATGGGAAGAAACTGCAGGATGATTATACCTCTAATCATTATCATTCCAGGTCGGATGAATTCAATCCCAACTGGACTTTCGAAGGAGGTATGCAGGATATGGAAATGTTATTTATGATCGGAAAAAAACTTGCCTTCGAAACGAGCTGGCCGGCATGGAAGGCAGGGTCTGAATTTAAAGCGATCAGGGAGAAGTAGTTCTAATATTATTTCTTTTGTTCTAATTTATCCAGCTTTTCCTTTGTATCCGGATTGGCTTCCAGTGTCAGGGCCTTCCTGAAATAATCCATGGCTTTTTCTTTGTCGTTCGTGGCCACATAAAAATCACCCATGCTGTCAAAAACATTTTCGCTTTTCGGATAGTTGTCGATATTCAACTTAAAAAATGCAAAGGCCTTGTCGTACATTTTACTTTGCAGGAAATTATACCCCAAACCATTGATCCCGGATTCGGGAGGAGGCACGGGGTAACCCATCGCTTCGGAGACAATTTTATAATGAGCTTTCACGCTATCGACAGCAGCAGCAGCCGTTACCCTCTTGTCAAAAAGTGCGTTAACATTTTTGAAACTATAATAATTGAAAATGAATCTGAGTCCGTCGTATTCGCTGATCAGCGGAACTGAACCATGACTGTCTTCGTTATAATATTTATATTTCCAGCGCAGACCGTTTCCATTTCCTTTTTTAAGTGCATCGGCTAAAATAAGAATGGAGCGAATATGGATGGTAGTTCCGGTAGTATCTCTTCTTACCATTGCCGTGTCCATTCCTTCGGGCATTGTGTTGGCCACAGCGAGAAAAAGGGTCCTCCCATTAAACTTGTCAGCAGACAGAGCAGGGATCGCTTGTTTCAGAAGGTGTTGTTTGTCCCACCACATACTCGGATCGATGGCGATATAAGCGTTGAATAGTTGCGGGTGATGGATCAGGGTGTTCATAACCATCAGGCCACCGAGAGAATGACCGATTAACAATCGGTAAGGCGCGGTCGGATACAGTGAATCAATATGAGGAATTAGTTCCTTTTCAATAAAATCCGTAAAAATTTCCCCGCCCCCCGAATCACCAGGCGGTAAACTATCACCGGTAAAGCTGGTCGGGGTCTGGGTTGGTGTCAGATCCCTCGTACGATTGGTATTGGGTATCCCTACAATGATCATCTCCGGACAAATCGTATTCCCGTTTATTTCCGTCAGTTGCTGGATCATGCCCGCCACTGAAGGAAAATGGGCATCGCCGTCAAGCAGATACAATACCGGATAACGCTGGCTTTTATATGTCGGATCATTCATACTGCGAGGGAGGTGAACCCATATCGTCCTTTTTTCTTTCAGCAGGTTTGAATAAATGCTTTCCGTTTTGCCGATCACTATTTTGTTATCTGATTGGGAACAGCCATCCAGGCTGAGAAAAATGAGCAGCGGCAGAATTAATTTCATAAGAGGCTGATTATAGATGAATTTAATCAAAATCGCCTAACATAGCCCATTTTCTGTATAAAAGTGAAAAATCAGGGATTGCTGGTCAAATGAACTTTGCTTTATTTCATTTTACAACAGATCTTTATCAGGCCCCTGAAATCTTTAAAAGCGTCAATTGGATATATGAGAAAATACCTCCTGTTTGTGACAATTTTTTTTTATGTATTCAACCTGCATGCTCAAATGAATGACTACGGGGTGGCACAAAAATTTCAAACATTTTATAACCGGCAGCAAACCGACAGTATTTTCTCCCTTTTTTCTCCCATGATGAAAGAAAAATTACCGCTGGAAAAATCCACTGCCGTTTTTTCGGGACTGCATGTTCAGATGGGTGATATGAAATCACTCAGTTTTACAAAACAGGATTCCGGTTTTACCCGCTACAAAGCAGATTTTACAAACCAGACATTCACCATGTTACTGGCTGTGAACAAGGACGGTTTGATGGACGGAATCCGCTTTGTTCCGTATGTTCCCGATCCTTCTGCCGAAGAGAAGGCAGATAGCAAATCAAACTTCATTTTAAAAACGAACACAGGAAATATTTACGGAACATTAAAATTTCAAACGGGAATTGAAAAAACGCCGGTTGTCCTCATCGTCCCGGGTTCGGGGCCGATTGACAGAAACGGAAACGGGTCCAGTAATTTAAAAACCAATAGTTATAAGCAGTTAGCTGACTCCTTGATGAATTCTGGCATTGCCACACTCCGCTACGACAAACGGGGTCTGGGAGAAAGTATACAGGCGGCATCACAAACCGATTCTACATTTAAACAGGAGATAAATGATGTAGAAGAATTCATTCAGATGCTCAGATCATCTAACCGGTTTTCCAAAATCATTGTTCTCGGCCATAGTGAAGGTTCTTTACAGGGAATGATTGCAGCCGTTCATGGGCACGCAGATGGTTTTATTTCTGTATCCGGTGCGGGTGAGCCCATCGATAAGACGATTGAACGGCAGCTGAATGCTCTTTCACCTGCGCTGGCGGTAAAGGCAACTAATATTTTTGACAGTTTAAGCAAGGGATTTTCTGTCAATCCCGACCCTGAACTGGTTCTTGTATTTAACCCATCGTCCGAACCCTATTTCAGATCATGGTTAAAATACAATCCGGTGATCGAAATTAAAAAGCTTAAAAAAATGCCTGTTCTGATCGTCCAGGGTAACACGGATTTACAGGTGAGGGTGAAAGATGCCCAGTTGCTGAAAGAAGCGTTGCCAGGCGCAAAACTTGTCATTATCGATCAGATGAATCATGTATTGAAGCAATCCGGCATTGATTCTAAATCAAATACTGCGACTTACAGCGATCCTGCCTTACCACTTAAATCAGAACTCGTAAAAACGATTGAAACGTTTGTGTTATCAATTAACTAATTTAGTTACATGGCATTGGGAGTTCAATGGTAATTTAATCAACTTTACAGTCTTTCCTGTTCATTAAAAATGTTTGACAGATAAAATAAAAATAAAATGTCCGGTCAGATTCTGGGTCTTCACCATATAACAGCCATTGCAGGTAGTGTTCAGATAAACTATGATTTCTATACCCGGGTGCTGGGTTTGAGAATGGTTAAAAAAACAGTGAATTTCGATGACCCGGCTACATACCATTTCTATTATGGAAATAAAGAAGGAACACCCGGAACCATTCTTACCTTTTTCCCATGGGAAGGCGTCGGGCCCGGCAAACCGGGCGTTGGAATGGCAACTGAAATCAGTTATACTGTGAACCCTGATAACTATGAATTCTGGGAAAACCGGTTCAGGGAATTCAACGTGAAAACAGGAGAAAAAATTGAAAGATTCGGGGAACTGTATCTCCCATTTTCTGATCCCGACGGATTATTTTTTACGCTTGTCATTCCGGCCAAACCGGACGAAAGAAAAGGCTGGGAAACCCCTGAGGTAAAGTCAGACAATGCAATCAAAGGATTTTACAACACAACGCTTACACTCAGCAAAATCGACGAAACGGCAAAAGTCCTGACGGATATTCTTGGTTACCACCTTCAATCACAGGAAGGAAACCGCTACCGGTTCGTTACTGATGCAATAAGCACAGCCTGCACGATTGATCTCCTGGAAGATCCGGAAGGTAAAAGGGGCCGCAATTCGGCAGGAACCAACCATCATATTGCTTTCCGTGTCGCTGACGAAAATACTCAAATGGCTTACCAGGAAAAAGTAATGGCAAAAGGTTTGCAGATCACGCCTAAAATAAACCGCGACTATTTCTATTCCGTTTATTTCCGGGAACCGGGTGGCGTACTGTTTGAAATTGCAACCGATAACCCGGGTTTCACAATTGATGAACCACTTGCGGAACTGGGTACAAATCTTAAACTGCCAAAACAATATGAACCGTCAAGAAAAGAGATTGAAGGAATTTTGCCAAAACTGAAGCAATAAATAACGACCTGATCAGAGTAGAAATGAACCCATGCATAAAGAATTGATCATATACGCCGGCAATAAGATAAATGCAACTAAAGCCCTGATCATGCTACACGGGAGAGGCGGAACTGCCGAAGATATACTGGGACTGGCGGATCATCTTCAGGTTAAAGACTATCTGCTGGCGGCTCCGCAAGCAACAAATAACAGCTGGTATCCGAATTCTTTCCTGGCTCCTCCTGCCAGCAACGAACCCTGGCTTTCCTCTGCGCTGGACCTGATCAACAAACTGGTCTCGGGTATCGTAAAACAGGGCATCGGGAAACCGAATATTTATTTTTTGGGCTTTTCACAAGGCGCCTGTCTTACCCTGGAATATGTAACAAGACATGCCACAGGTTATGGCGGTATCGCCGCCTTCACGGGCGGGCTGATTGGGGATAAGATTTATTCAGACAACTATCAGGGCAATTTTGATGATACCTCCGTTTTTATCGGAACAGGAAACCCTGATATACATGTACCAGTGGAAAGGGTACATGCCACGAGCAATATTCTGCGAAATATGGGTGCGGACCTGACAGAAAAAATTTATGACAACATGGGCCATACGATCAATCAGGACGAGATCAACCAGGCCAATACACTTATTTTTAAATAAACAATCCGGTGCAAACACATATTTTTTCAGCAACTGAACGCGGCAAAAAAAACATCGGCTGGTTAAAAAGCAATTTTGTTTTTAGTTTCAGCGATTTTTATCATCCGTTGAAAAGTGCATTCGGAACACTGGTTGCCTTCAACGACGACTATATAGAACCCGGAAAGGGATTTGGTATTCATCCGCATATCAATATGGAAATTATATCCGTGCTGTTGAAAGGAAAAATGAATCATAAAGATACCATGGGCTACAGCACCACGATTGAAAGAGGAGGTGTTCAGATCATGAGTGCAGGAAGCGGTCTAAAACATGAAGAATATAATATCGGAGAGGATGAAGTGAATTTTCTGCAAATATGGATTCAGCCGAAATTGCAAAATATCATCCCCCGTTATCAGTTCAGGCAGTTTCCCGAAAGCAGCCTGAAGAATAAGCTGACAACAATCGTTTCTGGCGAAGAAGGTCCGGCGCATTGCTGGATCAACCAGAACGCAAAATTATCACTGGGCAATTTTGCAAAAGGCAGCCAGGTTCAATACAATTTCAATCCGGAGAATAAATGCATATTTATTTTTCTGATAGAAGGTGAAGTTGCCGTAAATGAAATTCCTTTACAGAAAAGGGACGCTATTGGAATCTGGGAGACGGGTAATATTTCGATTACATGTACCGACAACTCGGAATTCCTGATCATCGAAACGCCCGTGAATCAGAAATAAAAAATCGGTCGCAGCACAAATGAAAAAGAAATAGTCCCGGCCGGGCCGGGACTATTTATATAGGGTTTTTCAAATAATTTCCGTGGCTGATTTAGTTTCCTGCTGCATGCGCCTGGGATTCGGCCATTTTCTTCGCCATTTCTGCCTTTAAAGCTTCCAGGTTAAAGCTTGCTCCTTTTTGCATAGGTGGATACTCTATGAATGTTGGCGCTGCTTTCGCAATTTCCTGTTGCACTAAAACAAATCGCCAAAATTCGTACAGAAACCAGTTAAAATATTCGTAAGATCCGAGGTTTGCGTTTGGCCACATCGTACGTTCCAGTGGATCTAGTCGAAGGTTTACAAGTATGGGCATATCCGGATGGACGGTAGTTCCTATCCAGCCTCCGGGCTGATCGATAAATCGATATTTGAAGTCATCAACACGTACAGCTGCCAAAGTGCCTTCTGTAAAATAGAATATCTCATGCCGGTTAGATGGACCCTTACCGGTTATTAACGGTGTTTGGTCATAGCCGTCCAAATGAACTTTGTAGGTTGTGCCATCGATTGGTTTTCCTTTTAAAAGTTCAGTGGTGATATCTGGATTACCGGCGGCTGCTACAAAAGTTGGAAACCAGTCCATCCCTGAGAAGATGCCATTTTCGACCTTACCGGCAGGAACATGACCGGGCCAACGGAGAAGGGCTGGCGAGCGGAAGCCACCTTCAAATGCTGTTCCTTTCCCGGCGGCGAATGGTGTTTGTCCGCCATCAGGCCAGGTGAAATTTTCCGTACCGTTATCTGTGGTAAATACTACGATGGTATTATCATCCAGTCCATTGTCTTTCAGATATTTCATTACTGAACCTACAATATCGTCCAATTGTGCCATTCCCGCTTCTTCGATAGACCAGCCATTCTGGGAATTCCGCATCGCCTGGTATTTCGGCGAGAGGTGCGTCGTAACATGCATGCGGGTCGGATTCAGCCAAAGGAAGAACGGCTTTTTGTCGGCCCTTGCCTTGTCGAGGAATTTTAATGAATTGGCAAGAATCTCATCATCCACCGTTTCCATCCTTTCGGGGCAAAGGGCACCGGCGTCTTCAATCTTTTGTTTACCGATTTTACCCCAGCGCGGTTGCACTGTTGCATCATCTGTATTTGTTGCCCATGAATGGACCATATTTCGTGGACCCACCACGTTCAATTTATCTTGCGGATAACCCGGGTGACAGGGATCTTCCATCGCGTCAAGGTGATAGAGATAGCCAAAAAATTCATCAAATCCATGAACAGTCGGCAGGAACTCATTCAGATCGCCCAGATGATTTTTTCCGAACTGTCCGGTTGCATATCCCATCGACCTTAGAACGGTAGCGATCGTGACGGCCTGCATCGGAATACCAATGGGCGAGCCCGCCTGACCTACAGTCGTCATGCCGGTTCTGATTGGCAATTCACCGGTTATGAAATTTGCACGGCCAGCTGTACAACTTGCCTCCGCATAATAGTCGAGAAACCGCATGCCTTCAGATGCAATTTTGTCGAGGTTCGGGGTTCTGGTTGCCATTAAACCCTGATTATAACAGCCCATATTCAACCAGCCGATATCATCTCCCATAATGAAAACAATATTGGGTTTTTGACTCTGTGCATTTACCGAAGTGGCCATTGGCAGAAGTATCAGAGCGGAAAGAAATCTAAATAAATTGACTAGATGTTTTTTTCGCATTAACATAAGTGAAGGTTTTAGAATGTGAAATGTGCGGTTGACGAAAAATCTAATTTTAACTAACAAAATTTCATTGAATCAAATGGCGACAGATACAAGTGCTGTTCACTACGACAAACAGATCATAAATCTTTTTTAAAGCTGGTAACAGGGTTATAAATTGGGAAGAGTAGGATAAAAAATAAAAAGAGCAAAAGCTGGTATGTATTTTCGATGTTCTCGTCTTTTCACGATATATCGTGAGTAAATTAACGAAAAACATTCTTCCAATCTAATATTAACGGAAAGAAAAAATGATTGGCGCAGGCGATTTACATCTGAGGCGCAATGACATTCAATGAAGAGGCAGTCGTGTATTGGTTTTACGTCATCCATTTGGCATCAACTGAATGAATCATTTAACCGTTAAATCTTACTTTCCGGTTCATCTAAAATGCATAGCTCAATCCCAGGCCGTTCGGTCCGACGCCCAGTTCCAGACTTTTCAATTTTTTATTGAGCCTCACGGAATTTTTGTGATGAAGGCTCAGCACAATACCATCCATGAGTAATAGAAAACCACCCTGGACGATGATGCTGGTGCCGTAACCTTTCAATTGATCCTGCGATTTTAGGTTCGTCGAATTCATTCCTTTTTCCCGGAGAAATAATCCCGTGGCAATATATGCCAGGTCAAGGCCGAAATTAAATGCATATAATTTTTCAATCGACTGCTGTGCGGATTCATTGTCTGCAAACCCGTATTTTCGGGCCATTGCTTTTCGGGCCCCGAGATATCCCATTACTGCAAGCCCGCCGTTTATCAGATTCCAGTACGCATTCATCTGCCAGAAATATTTGGCCTCGCCCTGCGTCTGCCCCGCGATAATAAAACCGGAAGCAATGTTGACTGCCGCCCAACTGCCCAGCGTGATCATTGCTTTTTCGGTGATCCGGTTGCGGCTGAGGGCGATGCTGTCATTAAAATTCTGTTGGGCAATTGCCTCCACACAAAGAAAGGAGCCAATCAATAAAAAATATATTTTTTTCATTCAGATTAAATCAGATTGAGATTTTCGGAATACAGATTTTAAACAAAAGGCATGGGATTTGCTCAGGAATGCTTTCTGGCTTCCCCAATTTGTTGCATGCTGACTAAAAAACCTTGTTCTGTCGCCGGTAAAATTTTTTTACCGCTGGTCTGTTGCGTTGTCTGCGTTGCAAGCTTCTGTCAGAGCGCGTCTCAGGGAAAAATTCCATTAAAAGGTAAGGAATTTAATTGCTGCGGAATGGATTCCATGAAATTAAAAAAAAAAATGGAATGGCCCCCGAGGCTATTTTATTTACTCAGCATCAACAGCATTCCCTGGATAATACCCGAATATTAGGAGTTCAGTCCTATACAGTACCAATAGTTTTCCACATTATAAGCAGCAATCCTTCACGTATAGCCGATCAGCAGATCATAGATGCAGTGCAGGATCTCAATAATGCTTTCGCACACAGCGGCCCTTATTCAGCAGGCGCACCGGGAGCCAATACAGGTATAACATTCTGTCTCGCAAGGATCGATCCCGAAGGAGGCATCACCACCGGGATCACCCGGACGCAATCTGCCCTCGGCGATTTTGATGAGGATATAGAAGATGACAAATTGAAAAGTTTGGTTTCATGGGATACCAGACAATATTGCAATATATGGCTGGTGGATAGTGTAAGAAATGAATATTTTACAACTTTTTCCTGCGGCGTCTGGGCAAGAAAACAAAATGACGGCTATACCAGTTTTTTGCCGGGTGGCGATTATCGGGATGGAATTGTAACAACTGGCTTTGGATCTCCTTTGGCGACACTTACAGGGACCTATCTTGGATTGAGTAGTACCTTCCGGTTGGGAAGTTGCGCGAATACAAATTGCAAAACTGACGGAGATGGTGTTTGCGACACACCCCCTTCATCGGCTCCTTCAACCTCATGTACAAGTTCACAAAACTCGTGTAACACAGATACGGTCAGTGGTTTTACAAAAGATATGCCGGACCTGACTTCCAATTTTATGAGTTTCATGGGGTACGGCTATTGTACCAATTCTTTTACGCAGGGTCAGGGTGAAAAGATGCAGAGCGTGCTGACCGGTGCCCGCAACCAATTGATTACACAGAATAAATGCAACCCGCCCTGTGCTGAAAATATTACTGCCAGTTTCACGCGCGACAATTGGTTACCTGCACCGGGTGATGTCATTCATTTCAGCAGCAATTCTTCAGGAGGAACAAATTATCAATGGACAGTAAATAATTTACCGGTCGGTAACAATGGCCCGACATATATGCAGTCGTTTACTGCTGGCAGGTATAAGGTTATTCTGAAAGTTTACAACTCAGATAAAAACTGTTTTGCGAGTTATTCCGATTCGGTTGTCGTTGGCTGTCCTGTTATGGCCAGGTTCACACCTGACAAAAGAATCATCGCATCGAAAGACCAGATTATGAATGACAGCATATTATTCACGAACAGGTCGGTCAATGCAAGCAGTTATCAATGGTGGATCAGCAACACTACAGGTATCTCGCCACAAATCATCAGTACCGCTTATAATTTAAATCAGATTTTTCATACGCCCGGTATTTACTATATATGGCTGGTCGCATCCAACGGAAGTTGTTCAGACACATCTGAGAAATTAAAATTCACTGTAGCCGATCCAACTGCGGATGGCTCAATTAGTTTCAGAGATGTGCAATGTTATGATGAAACCAAAGTGATCGTCAGCTTTACGGTCTGCAATGGTGGATATGATACGATCCCAACCGGTACCCCTGTAACTTTTTACGATGGCGACCCGCGTACGGATACAGCAAATAAACTGGGCGCGGCTTTTTTCCTGTCAACAGCCATTCCGGGTAATTGTTGTTATTCATTCAATACGATCCTCAATATTGGACACCCAGGGCTGAATCAGCTTTATGCTGTGTTTAATGATAATGGAACTACCAGGCCACTGGTTTTACCAAACTCATCTTTAGTTGAAATTAATTATACAAATAACATTACATCCGCCGGCAATTTTCAATTCAGGGTATCTGCCAGCCCGCCGATATCTACACTGGAACCTGGTGATACGCTTCAGCTGTATGGTTCCGGATCACCGGGAACTGTTTCTTCATATGTATGGAGTGACGCCCCGGAATTGAGTTGTACAGATTGTGCCAATCCCGTTTTTATTGCGCTCAAAGAAAACGTAACCGAAAAGCTGGTTGCCACCAGCGGATATGGTTGCCGGGACAGTGCACTGGCCGTAATTAAAGTCCCCCCGGCTGACGATTATGTTATTACGATCGACAGTCTGGAATGTGCAGGAAAGGATAGTGTGCTTGCTTTCTTTAGCGTTTGTGATAGTTTTAAACGGGGATTTATACCCGATGGATTGAAAATTTCTTTTTATGATGGTGATCCTTCCACGGACACTGCTCATTTATTGCAACCCGTATTTAACGCGAAAACAGACAATCAGAAACAATGCGCCTCCTTCAGTCAGATCATCGGCGATGTCAAAATGGGATCCGTGTATGCAGTTGTA
>Ga0206929_1073_pt1 | contig 24840 bp, 27 predicted proteins | sample Alteio_BWOrgHeat_19_FD_152929 | JGI IMG/M metagenome (GOLD analysis project Ga0206929, IMG submission 152929) | Enriched cells from forest soil in Barre Woods Harvard Forest LTER site, Petersham, Massachusetts, United States -... | ecosystem: Environmental > Terrestrial > Soil > Temperate forest >...
GCGCGCCTTTTGCGCGTAATCCACCCTACGATAGCAATAATTTAAACCCCAGCACCGATAGAAAAACCAGCTTTAAAACTTCCAACCCGCCATACAATCCATGTTTATATGTTGCCGGAGGAGTCACACCGGCAAGTATCATATCCACTCGCTCACTTAACTGCGGAAATAACCAGAATACCTGCAAGAACAAAACGATTATCAGACCCGTAATCAATGCATTATCCACTTTAGTCAGACTGGTATAGATAGCGCCAATGATAATCAATCCCAACAAAATCATCTGAGCTTTATTAAAAGCGCCAAACACGGTGCGGCCGACATCAAAAGCAACGGATTTGGTAAGCGTCGGCGTCTGGAATTTTACTATGCTTTCCATCCCTATCGCTAAAATCATCCCTATCCATAAAATAACCACTACCGCGATCAAGATTTTTATTTTCATGATGAACCCCTCCCCTCCTCCACCCAAAACTTCGTCGCACCCGCCACAGCAGCCGGAATAGTGAAACAATTAACAATCGGTATCATAGAACAAATAAGAATACTGGCGCCAAAACCTAGAGAAGACCAACGCCGCAATTGCATATGGTCTCTTACTTCACGAATAGGAATACGGTTATTGTCTGTCGGATAATCGACATAAGTAAGCGTCATAACCCAGGCATGAAATAAAAATGATAACAAAGCTGCAATCGCTTGTATGACAGGAACAAAAAACAAAACCAGAATGAGAAGTGCGCGGGGAATATAATATCCAATGATGGAAAGCTGACGTCCGAGAATTCTAGGTATGTCTTTGATATTATCAAGAAGACTGCGATCTTCAGGAATTTTACCCGTTAAATAAAGCTCAACTTTTTCAGCCAGAAAACTATTAAACGGCGCAGAAACTAAATTAGCAACCGTGACAAAGGTAAAAATAAAGATGGCAAAAAATCCAATAAAAAATAGTGCCCACAAAACAAAGCTCAACCACTGCAGCCAGTGTGGCAGATGATTAGCAAACCATGCGTTAAATTCAATCACAAAATATCGCATCAGAAAGAAAAAACCAATAAATAGCCCGATATTAATTAACAATGGAATAATGACAAACCGACGCAAGCCGGGTTTTGTTATTAATCCAAATCCATCGAAAAGATATTTTGCACCCAGTACGAGATTATTCATAAAACACCAAAATCTTCATTGCTAGTTTTAATCTGACATTATAGCATTTACCTGCCATTTTATCAGTAAGGATAACTATCATGAATAAGATCACCATAGGGGTGATTGGTGCAGGAAGAATTGGTAAATTACATACCGGCAACATCGTAAAACATCTCCCACAATTCTATATTAAAACGATTGCCGATCCGCAAATTGATGAGGCATGGGCAACATCCAAAGGTATACCTAATATCACTAGAGATGTGAATGCTATTTTTCAGGATGAGCAAATACAAGCCGTCGTGATTTGCTCTCCTTCACCACAACACGCACCGCAAATTATTGAAGCTGCTCGTGCAGGTAAACATATTTTCTGCGAAAAACCTATTTCTACCGATATTGACCTAATCAAAACTGCTTTGCAGGAAGTAAAAAAAACAGGGGTTAAATTACAAATTGGGTTTAACCGCAGATTCGATCCTAACTTTGCTAAAATTAAAACTATGTTACAAGAAAATAATATCGGCACCCCGCATTTGTTGCGTATCACTTCGCGCGACCCAAAAATTCCTCCTACGGAATTTCTTAAAACTTCAGGCGGAATGTTTATTGATATGACTATCCATGACTTTGACATGGCACGTTTTTTAATGAATAGCGAAATAGATGAAATTTATGCCAGTGCAAATGTGTTAATTAATCCAGTATTTCAGGAGTGCGATGACATTGATACCGCTGTCATCAACCTTAAATTTGCAAATGGGACACTGGGTGTTATCGATAATAGTCGCCAAGCAGTATATGGCTACGATCAACGTGTGGAAGTATTTGGCAGCCATGGCGCAGTGCATGCTGACAATAATAAACCAACCAACACTACTTTAAGCACAAATGATGGAATTATTTCCGAAAAACCTTTGTATTATTTTCTGGAACGCTATGAAGAATCTTTTGTAGCAGAACTTGCTGCTTTTTATCACTGCATGGCAAACAATACGGAACCGGCTGTGACAGGTGAAGATGGCTTGCGATCAGTGATAGTCAGCATGGCGGCAGAACAGTCACGACGTGAAAATCGCCCGGTAAAAATCGACTATGAAAAATGGAGTAATTAATGGAAAGCGCATGGACGGTAAATCATACGCGCAATATCGATATTATTTGCATGGGACGAGTCGCAGTTGATCTTTACTCTGAACAAATTGGCAGCTCTTTAGAAAATACGCAAACGTTTCGTAAATATCTTGGCGGGTGTGCGGGAAATATTGCAGTAGGTGCATCACGCCTGGGATTAAGTTCCGCGATGTTTTCCTGTGTGGGAACCGATGCAATGGGAAAATTTCTGAAACAGGAATTATTGAGGGAATCTGTTGATATTAGTTTAGTAAAAGAAACAACCGAGCATTTAACCGGTTTAGTTTTGTTAGGTATAAACCCACCTGATAGCTTTCCTCTAATTTTTTATCGTCATAATTGTGCAGACATGCAATTAAAACCTGCGGATACTAATATTGATTTCATTGCAAAATCAAAATCATTACTCATCACGGGCACCGGTTTATCTACAGAAAACATGCGCACAACAACACATCATGCAGTGAAGCTCGCAAAATCAGTGCAAACGCAGATTGTATTTGACTTGGACTATAGGCCTGTACTTTGGCGATTAACTGAATTAGGTGATGGTGAATCCCGCTACAAAATATCGCTGGAAGTAAGCGAACAATATCAAGACATGCTTGCTCATTGCGATTTAATTGTCGGCACTGAAGAAGAAATGCTAATTGCAGGCGCTGGAAATACTTTGGCACAAGCGCTTGTCAGCATACGTTCTCGCACTGCAGCTCCATTAATTGTAAAACGCGGCGCCGAGGGTTGCTGCATTTATCTTGACGACTTAAACAAGCCTATTATCAGCCAACCCTTTCCAGTAAAAATTTTAAATGTATTAGGTGCCGGAGATGCATTCATAAGTGGCTTTTTACGCGGATTATTACGCGGCGAATCATGGGAAACTTGTGCGAGATATGGAAATGCAAGCGGTGCTATCGTTGTCACACGTCACGGCTGCGCACCAGCTATGCCCTACTTTAATGAAATTCAAACTTTTATCTCAGATCGGGAATCTACGCATGTCTGACTATCTTATTCGCCAACCTGAAGGGTTTTCTGTTGGTTATACTGCTATTACTCATATCAGTGATGATACCGGCATGAATTTTGGTATCCTCAAATTAAATGCAAACGAAGAATATTCAATCAACAATCCCCTGGAATCTGCATATCTACTTATACAAGGTAAATGTATATTCGCTTACGATAATAAAGAGCATATTGTTGAACGTCAGTCATGTTTTGATGAAAACCCTTTTGCATTGCATTTATCTGCAAATACCTCTGCGACTATAAAAGCCTTAACTGCGTGCGAATTTGCAGTTTCACAAACTACCAATAGCAAACATTTCGCTACCACCTTTTACGATCATTCAAATATGCTAGAGTCAGAGCACCGCGGCAAAGATTTATTAAATGATACAGCTTATCGAATGGTCCGCACAATTTTTGATATTCGCAATAGTCCGGATGCTAAATTAGTATTAGGAGAAGTCATTACTGCTCCTGGCCGCTGGTCAAGCTATCCTCCGCATCATCATGAGCAACCTGAAATTTATCACTATCGATTTACCGAACCGCAAGGTTATGGGCACGCGGAATGCGGAGATGAAATCTTTAAAGTGCGTCAATTTGATACGTATAAAATTTTAAATGAAAAAGATCATGCTCAAGCTGCAGCACCGGGTTATGGAATGTATTACATCTGGGTGATACGTCACTTAGAAAATAAACCTTATGATTATCCGACATTCACGCAAGAACATAGCTGGACAAAATCAGAAGAAGCAAATAATAGAGTGTGGAAAGGAAAATTTTAATGACAAAAACAATACGCTTAACTATGGCGCAGGCCTTATTAAAATTTCTCGACAATCAATATGTGGAAATGGATGGTAAAGAACATAAGTTTGTTAAAGGTATTTTTGGCATCTTCGGGCATGGAAATGTTACGGGAATTGGTGAAGCATTAGAATACTTCTCTACTAACCTTACTTACTTTCAAGGGCATAACGAACAAGGTATGGTGCATGCTGCAACCGCTTATGCAAAACAAAAAAATCGTCTGGAGATTTTTGCTTGTACATCATCTATCGGACCTGGCGCCTTAAATATGGTAACGGCTGCCGCCACTGCCACAGTAAATCGTATTCCAGTTTTATTACTGCCCGGTGATATTTTTGCTTGCCGACAACCCGATCCAGTCTTGCAACAAATTGAAGTTCCTAGTGATTACACTATTAGCGCAAATGATTGCTTCAAACCTGTCAGTAAATATTGGGACCGCATTAATCGCCCGGAACAATTAATGACTGCATTATTAAATGCTTTTCGTGTTTTAACAGATCCAGTGGATACAGGTGCAGTAACGTTATGCTTGCCTCAAGATGTGCAAGCTGAAGCATATGATTATCCACTCTCGTTTTTTGACAAACGCATTTATCATTTAGACAGGCGTCCTCTTGTCACAAGAGCATTACAGGAAGCAGTAGAAAAAATCAGTCATGCCAAGCAACCACTCATTATTGCAGGCGGCGGCGTGCATTATTCTTTGGCTTGCGCTGAACTGGAAGATTTTGCCAATACGTTTGGCATTCCTGTTGCCGAAACTCAAGCAGGAAAAAGTGCCATTTCTTATCAAAACACGATGAGTGTGGGCGGTATTGGTGTCACTGGAACCTTAGCTGCAAATAGTTTGGCGAAAGATGCGGATTTGATATTAGTGATTGGCAGTCGCCTCTCAGATTTCACCACGACATCGAAAGCAGCTTTTCAAAATCATGATGTAACTTTATTACACTTAAATGTCAGCGCGTTTGATGGTTATAAAATGAATGGCACTTTATTACAGGCAGATGCAAAGCAAGGTTTAATTGCATTAAAACAAGCTTTGTTAGCCATAAATTATAAAACCAGTGAACCCTATCAGGATTTAATAAAAAATTATCATCAAGCATGGCATAAAGAAGTTAATCGTTTATATCAATTAACCAATCCTGCAGGAAATTGTCAAACAAATATTCTCGGCGTCCTTAACGAATTTGTCGGTGACACAGATATTATTGTTTGCGCCGCTGGAAGTTTACCTGGAGATTTGCATAGATTGTGGCGCAACACCCAACCAAAAACTTATCACCTTGAATATGGTTTTTCTTGCATGGGCTATGAAGTAGCAGGCGGTTTGGGAGTGAAGATGGCCAATCCTGACGCTGAAGTGTATGTGATTGTAGGTGATGGAAGTTATATCATGATGCATTCAGAATTGCTTACCAGTATTCAGGAAGATTATAAAATAAATATTATTATTTTAAATAACTCTGGATATCAGTGTATAAATGGGTTGCAACGCGCAAATGGCAGTAAAGGATTTGGCAATGAATTCCGCCATCGCTCCAAACATACGAATCGTTTGGATGGAAAACCGCTATTTGTAGACTTCACACAATATGCAGCGGGATTGGGCGCTAAATCATATTTTGCAAATGATGTCATTGAATTGAAAAAAATGTTACAACAAGCAAAGCATGAAACATGCTCCACGGTGATAAACATGAATGTGCTTCCTGATTCCATGAGCAAAGGTTATGAATCCTGGTGGCGGGTTGGAATTGCTGAAGTATCGCAAGAACAAGAAGTTTTATCCGCCCATCAAAACATGAATGAAAAAATTAAAACAGCAAAGGTATATTAATATGAATATAAAATTAGCGATTGCTCCTATTGGGTGGAGCAATGATGATATGCCTGAACTCGGTGCGCATATTTCGTTTGAACAATGTATAAAAGAAATGGCTGAAGCTAAATACCAAGGCTGTGAAATCGGTAATAAATTTCCACGTGATCCTGATATTTTGCACGCCGCACTTTCTTCTCACAATTTATCAGTGGCAAGCGCATGGTATAGTACCTTTTTTACTGAACCAGGTCGTGAACAAGAAACGATAGCTGGCTTTATTAAACATATGACATTTCTTCAAACTATGGGGGCTAAAGTCATCGTTGTTTGTGAATGCGGGCACAGTGTTCAAGGTCTTGCTAAGCCTGTTTTTGAAAACCAGCCTCAATTTACCGATTCAGAATGGCGAGCATTAGTTAGTGGATTACATCATATTGGCGAGTTAGCAAAACAAAATAACATGACCATTGTATATCACCCTCACATGGGAACTGGTATTCAGCATGAGGCAGAAATTGATAGATTAATGCAAGAAACAAATCCTTCTCTTGTTTCGCTGTTATTAGATACTGGTCACTTATATTTTTCCGGTCATCAACCATTAACTACGTTACAAAAACATGGTGAGCGTATTAAGCACGTACATTTGAAAGATATTCGTGATGAGACATTAAAACAAACTAAAGCACAGAGCTTAAGTTTTCTTGACGCAGTGAAGGCTGGAGTATTTACTGTTCCTGGCGATGGATGCATTGATTTTGAGCCTGTCTTTCAATATCTTCTTAAAATGAATTATCAAGGTTGGTGGGTGGTAGAGGCAGAACAAGATCCTGATAAGGCCGTTCCGTTAGTGTATGCAAAAATGGCAAGAGAATATTTGCGAACCACCTTAGCCCGTTTACAGGAAAATGAGGTAAGTTTTTAAATCATGTCACGTCTTGCTATTAACTTTATATTTCTATTTTTCTTTATGGGAATTTTTGGTGTTGCTTCAGTATTGCTGGGGCAGGATATCAATTGGGACTTGCTACAATATCATTTTTATAATGGGTATGCTTTTTTGCACCATCGCTCTTCGCTGGATATTTCACCAGCAATGATACAAACGTTTTATAATCCCTTTTTAGATGTAGTTAATTATTTAATTATTAATTTACTAAATCCTCGTTTGTCAGAATTCTTGTTAGGCAGTTTTTCAGGAGTTAGTTGTTTCTTTCTTTATAAAATTGCCCTGCTAATTTTTGAAAAATCATCAAATAGCTATATATATGCAGGATATTCTTTATTGATAGGGATGACTGGTGCTGGCGGTATTTCCTTGCTTAACACTACAACTAACGATACCAAGATGGCCATGTTGTGCATCATTTCACTTTATTGTGCTTTGAAGGCATTAAATTCGCCTTTATACAATGGTACGTCGTTTCTGGATTGCTTCGTCGCAAAAGGCACTCCTCGCAACGACGTAGCCGCGTACAATATCGTATTATCTGGTCTATGCAGCGGTCTTTGCCTAGGATTAAAATTACCCGCCATTTGTTATACGTTCGGCTTATTTATTGCATTAGTATTCTACAAGAAAAATTACTACACATTAGGCTTATTCTGCCTGTCCGTCCTGGCAGGATTTATTATTTCTGACGGTTACTGGATGTTCCAACTTTTCCAAAAATTCCAAAACCCTTTCTTTCCCCTTTATAATGATTATTTTCACTCAGAGTATGCGCCTTATTTAAGCTTTAATTTCTACATCTCACAAGAGCCGCTATACTTATATCATCTAATTTTTCTTCCTTATTTTCTTGCGCTAAAAAATACATTAACAACTGAAGTGCTTATGCGAGATTTACGATTGTGCGTGCTATTTTCTTTATTGTTACTGCTCATCCCGTATTACTTAATTAATAATAAAACCCCAAAAAACATTAATAATAAATTAGCGGGTTTTGTCTTGATTTTTTTTATTGTCAGTTATTTTATATGGCTTACCCTTTTTGCTTTATATCGATACCTTATACCGCTTGAATTGCTAAGTGGCATTTTGATTACTTATTTCCTTCAATATTTTTTTACTACACACAAAATAAGAATTATTTGCTTGAGTTTTTTAACAGTCATTATTTGTTTTTCTACAATTTATCCCGTATGGGCTGAGAAACAATCGTATGGGAATCATTATTTTTCCTTTTCTAACATTCCCGTATTACCAAACAATGCGACTATTTTTCTGACCACTGTTCCGCTATCTTATGTAATTCCGTTTTTTCAGCAAGACGCTAGATTTATAGGATTACCTTTTTTGACTATAAAATTAAAGGAAGTTAACTCAACCGAGTTAGCGGAAAAAAAATATCTGAGCAAGGTCATGAAAAATTTCTCATCACCCCATGCTTACACACTTGCATTTGAAAAACCGGATTCATTTGCTGAAAAATCAGAACAAGTCTTGCATTATTTTGGATGGGAAAAAGCGGCACAATGCAAACATTTCACAGATAATATGGGGCATGCGTTTGAGTTATGTCCGTTGAGACCGGCAGAATAAGTCCCTACTAATTTTGAAGTTGGCTTTGTTGTCTTCTAATAACTTTCCTATATAAAACCACCAAACTGATTATAAGTATGGTTGCACCTAGAATCTGGGGAGCCAAACCATATTGATGCGTAATTCGTACAAATAGAGCAGAACCCGCGTAGGTCTTATAAATAAGGGTCGAAATCGTTAGCGAGACAACGCCAAGGAAAATTGGACGTATCAATCGAGCCCCTTTAGTAATAGCCAGATGTGCGCCCAAACGACCACCAATGACTTGTCCTGCCGCCATTACTAACCCCAGTCGATAATCAATGTTGCCGCCAATTGCGAAACAAATCATAGAGATAAAGCTGCTATTTAAATTAAAAACTTTAGCATAAGCTGTCGCTTTAATCAGATTAAAACCTAAAAAGTAAGTCAGCAGAAACACCCAAAATGATCCCGTTCCAGGCCCAAAAAAACCATCATAAAACGCCAGGGAAAATCCAAAGACCAGATAAAATAAAGCTTCATTCATTTTTGCTTTATCATCTTTTTGACCCATGCGGGGAGACATAATGGTATAGATTAAAATAATAAATAAAAATACTGGAATGATTTTACGTAAAACATCACTACTGATAACTTGAGCTGCTATGGAACCCAATATCGATCCAGTGATTCCTGAAATAATTCCGAGATAAGTTTTTTTTAAGGAAATATAACCATGGCGATAATACTTGAGAGTCGCAAAAAATGTTCCCGTCATTCCCTGCAATTTATTCGTCCCAAAAGCGATATGTGGGGGCATGCCTGTGCTGAGCAAGATAGGCAGGCTGATCAAACCGCCTCCGCCAGCTATAGCATCGAGCGTACCAGCAAACAACCCAGTGAGAAATAAAATTAATAATATCATACAGTTATAACCACATTTTTATTAAATATTAAACGCTAACAAGTCTTCAAATAAAAGTGTTGCGTCATCATGATGTTGAGTTTCTACAAATTTCAAATCTTTAAAACAGTATATCATTTTTTTTCGAGCCACCACGTAGCGAGTATTAAAATAATGGATAATCATTAAATCTTCAATTTTTTTCTTGCTTTCACTGTCTGACCAATCAAATAACATTACAAGGCATTCTGCTTTTAACACTTCATCACCTGATTGGATGGTTAACTCATGGCAAAAATGGGCTAATTCAATAGCTTTTTTACTCATGCCTGTCTTCTGCATTATCCACGCTAAATGCAGTATCATGGGAACAGGATGTGTAAAATAATCGGGGCTCATAAATAACTGATACAGAAAATCTAGTGTACTTGATTCTAATCGATTAAAACCAAGGGCTAATTGGAGTTCCAATTCCCGCAATAATAATGCCGGATTTTTTGTTATGTTTTGACACACTGAATGTTTTAATACACGAAATGTTTCCTTCATTTTTCCCATGTTTGCATATGCAACAACTTGTGCTTCCTGAATAAAATACTGCATATCATTTAAATGGTTGGTGTAAGTAATTAATTCACTATACCGCTGACTCGCCAAATAAAGATGAATTTTTTCTACAACACTTAATTTGTAAATTTCGTTATATAATATTGGATCATTATGTAAGGCCTGATGTAGGGCATAGGTTAATAATTTATTTTCTCCAATCATAATTTCTGCGTCGTCATTTATATTCAATGTTTTCAATTTTTCGCAAGCATCATAAAGATTACCTTCCAATCTATTTATTTGAATCAATTGCATCCAGGGCTTAAACACATATTTTAAAAGATCAGTATTTTTGGTTTTATTGCTCCAATGAGTGAATGTCTGGATTTGTGAGTAACATATTTCTCGCGCATATTTATAATTTTCTAATGCTATAAAAATTACGATGGAATGATGGAAAATTTCTTCTATTTGGCGAGGATCTTGAAACTGGTCTACTTTATGAAGTGATAATCTAGTAGCATTTATCCAGTGGGATAACGGTTTGTATAAACATGATGATTGCTGACTAATGATTTTATTTTGAAGAAGTTGGCGCGGCTGCATATCTTGATGGTATGTCCGGCGGTGTAATTGATTTAAATAATACAAATCATTATGCGTTTCAAATTGAATATTTTTTTGCATGGGAGTTCCGTTCAGAAAAGATGATTCAGATAGGATTAAGCGGGGTCAATTAGGGTCTGTTGACAGGCCCTACGATAAATGTTCTTTAAAAAATTCAGGTATACGTTTTTCCAGCCAGTATTCAGGATGCCAGAAGCTGCCTGAGACAAAACCGACATGGCCGCCTGTTTCTGTTACCTCAAGAATGACAGACGGGGATAATTCATTTGGTTCGGGAATAACAGCTTCGGTCATGAAGGGATCATCTTTAGACTGCAATAATAAGGTAGGAACATTTATTGAATGCAAATATTGACGACTGCTTGATGCCGTATAGTATTCATCCACACTAGAAAAACCGTGCATGGGAACAGTATATTTTTTATCTAATTCACGAATCTCAGTAACATGTGATAATGAAGCTACATCAAATGGCGCTTCCCCTTTTTCAAATTTGTGTATCAAACGTTCTCGTGCACCTCTAACCAGATACCATTGATAAAATCTCGAAAATCCTTTATCAATTCGTTCAGATGCTTTGTGTAAATCAAATGGAACCGATACAGATACAGCAGCTTTTAAAGGATTTTCTCCACCTGTTTCACCCAGCCATTTTAATAACACATTGCCACCCAATGAATATCCAATAGCTGCAATATTTGTATCAGGTTCACGCTTACGTAATATCTTGACTACATAATCCACATCATTCGTTTCACCTGAATGATATCCGCGAGGTAACCGGTTTGGTTCGTCACTACAACCTCGAAAATGCATGAACACACCGCGCCAACCTTGTTGCTGTATAGCTTGCAACATTCCTTTTGAGTAATGAGAATGTATAGAACCTTCAAATCCATGCAATATCAAAACAATGGGGCCTGATTGATTTTGGGCACACCAATCCAGATCAAGAAAATCTCCATCGGGTAATTCCAGTCGCTCACGTCTAAGTAATAAATTTTTTATTTCACTGCGACAAATAGCCGGCCATAACGTCTGTAGATGAGAATTCGGTAGCCACCATGCTGGCTTAAATTGATATTTACTCATGCCATCACCTCAGCTCACTTCTATTGCATACTTTTATTATTGTATGGAGTAGATTTTAAATTCAACATGAAGAGGTTAAGATTTGCTTAAATAGAGTATTTATAGAGCAGCGATGAGGTATATGAAGAAATATTTTCAATCCATTTCTCTCCCTCACCTGGGTGAGGGAGAGAAATCAAGTATCAATGCTTAAGCTGCAGGAGCTAAATGATTATCACCATTTCCCATGATTCCAAACCCATACCGATCCAAATAATTATCAATTGCACACTCTTCAAGCATTTTAGAGTTTAATGCTTCTTGATTAAGCGCTTGAGTCCAAAAGCAAGAAGCGGTTCTTTCTGATGCTCCAAAAGGCAGGTAAATCTTTCCAGCAACATATTGTTGTGCGTTGCCTTTGTCAGCATCTGTCATGGAAGAGCGCAATGGATTGCGGAAAGTAACACATGAATCAAAAAGAATAACTTCATGGTTTAATTTGTTAACCAAATCTCCATTAATATTTCCATACAATAAATCGTCATCGGATAAAACTATTCCCTCTTCGAAACCGTGAGATTCATTGTAAAACCCTTTGACATTAGGACAGCTTAGCCAGTCTTCATAAGCGCTTACAGTTGGCTGAGGTCCTTTAGGATTGCTAGTATCCATTAAGAAAGGGTTGTAACCTTTATCTTTTGCTAACTGATAAACTTTTTGCACTTCAGTTTCGACCGAGAAATCGTCTGTGAAATTATTTCCAATTACAAACTGAACGCTATTATCTGGACATACAGGTTGATATCCATAATTTGGAGATTGTTTTAAATCATTTGGCTGCAAATGATAATTTTTAACAACTGATTCAACAACAAAATTATTAGCAAGATTGATTCTCACCAAATCTACTGATTTATATTTTGATGATAGTAAGTATACAATTAATGTTTGCGGTTCGTTATCGCTGTAAATAAAACGAATTCTAACTGCTGTATATGGACTAGCAGAATTTATATCCAATGTCCTCTTAACCACTTCAATTGCCTGGTTTTCCATTGCTATTGTTTTAGAGGCATCAATACTCATTAAGTAACTGGTAATAGTATTGGGCAACAAAATAAATTTTGGCTCTTTAGCCATAGCAAAACTTACAGAAAATAATGCAGATAAAACAAATACCGATAATATTTTTTTAAACATAACAATTCCTTTGTTAAAATGAAAAACAAATTAAGTTTAGAAATAGCGAGGATAAATGAGCGGTAGAAAACTACTGGAGCGAACGGCATACGCCGCTCGCTCCGTAGGATTAGCAGAAATGATATAACAAGCTAAGCATAAACTCATTGTTAGATGGTTTGATGCTTGTGGAGCTAGCGACAGTAATGATCGCTGGGACAGTAACGGAAGCGTTAATGCTCTTAGAGTTAAATCTAACGTGATCAAATTCACCTCTGAGACTAACTTGCTCAGCAACATAGGTTTCAAGACCAACACCGTACTGGAAGCCATTTCTCCACTCACTAGAAGAACCTGTGGTTGTTACAGGTGCGCCTGGAGCTACGTCTGGATCAGTAGCACTGTAGCTGGTTTTGAAATCAGCTCTTAAGTAAGCCAAACGAACATAAAGCAAGGTGGAGTCGTTTAGTTTAAGACCTGGTAACAAGCCAACGCCATAGCTGCCACGAGCTTTTGCGCTTACAGAACCAGAAGTGCCAGTTAATGTATCGTTGAATGCTGTGCTTGATTTAGCAGAGCTATCATTAGCATTGATTTCAAGACCCAAATACATCCAATCCCAGTAATGGCCGTAACCTGCAAATACGCCACCCATCCAGCCTGTTGCACCTAAATCAGCGTGAGCTGATTGGGTACCAATAACTACAGCTGGAACAACTGCCAAAGCGGTTTCTGTTACGGTTGTGCTTCTGTGAATTTTGAATGCATCATATCCAACTCCAGCACCGATATAAAAGCCATCATGTAACATCATGACTGGTGGGCATGGTGGTGGTACTTCACCTTTAAAGTTTTCTTTGTGAGCAAAACTTGCGGTTGAAGCCATGAGTAATGAAGCTGCTGTCGCTGCGACGAAAATCGCTGATAAACGCGGGTATTTCATGTACATCTCCTTATGGGTAGGACACTTTTAATATATGTTCAATCATCCTGGCTTTTAAAAGCCAAATAACAGATATTCGAGAAATTACTTTAATTCAATGTGTTAGTAAGAACAAGTACTTTTAAAAAATAAGTCATATTTTTTTTACTTAATTTGTTTAAATAAGATGTAGTTATAATGAAATTGTTTGATGACCTGTCAATCTGCTGTTGATTGAATAGTTACACTACCTGAATTTATTACTAATCCATTTTGATTATCAAAAACAGGAGCCTGATTTTGAATTACAGTAAGATGAGTCGAATACTTGCTTGTATCGACATCGATACTGACGGGACCACGATAAGTTTTAAGTTTGTCAGCAACAATAGCAGGCATGACAACGACTTGATTAATTTTCGCTGCACAACCCAAACCTGGGCCTGCATGCACAGCAGTATCCTGATGAAAATCCAACACAGTCGTCCAACATGGCCAATCATAGCCATTATAGTATTTAACAATGATAGGTGTGGATGTCATCCCTGGATCCGCAATAATTGTATTCGCTAACAAATTAACAACATGGATAGACTGGATATATCCTCCAGTAGCGTTGATATCTTTATTGTCCATAATTGCAAACACTTGTGAAGAAATAACAAAAGACAACAGCACAGCAATCATAGCGAGATTTTTTCTCATCATAACTCCAGATAAATCAATTTGAATAGCGATTAAGAATAAGACTTAAGGCGGGAAATTACAATTTTCATTATCAACATGAAGCAGAGATAGCATTATTTATTAGTGTACTGCGTATTCTTTACTAAAAAATCTAATAGCTCATGATTTTTCATATGTATGAAATCTTTCTGAAAATGATTACTCATTAATTCCTTAACATGTTTATCCATATGCTGAGATAACAATCCATACATAGACGGCGGAGCGATTAAAATAAGATGCTCAAGCTCTTTCGTATTGCGGCGTTGATTTAAATCCTGTGCAATTTCTCTGGAGAAATTAATTATTTCGATTTCCTTCGCATCAGTATGTGGTGAGTAAGCCCCTCTACCGGAACCGTTTGCTTTATAGTGGCCTTCTTTGTCTGCAGTCAAATCACTAATTTTAAGTTTGTTTTCGGGATGGCTGATTTCTTTAATTAAAATCAACTCTGAAGGATTCTTCTTGTATTGATATATCTTACAATCATTTGTATTCGTATTGACGACTAATATCATAACTAATCTCCTACAAATCATTGCATTAATTTTATTATACCACTCTCGCATGACGTAATCCTTTACCTGAAATGCAAAATGGGTTAATTTATATACAACACAGTATTTGCGGAGCTATCAGGATTAATGAAAAATTACATGTTTCTGTTTATTTTATTAAGCATAGCTCTCGGTATTTTTTGCGGTGTATATTTCCCAAATGAAATGATTAGCATTAGCTGGGTAGGAAAGATATTCATTAACCTGCTCAAATTAATCGTGTTGCCTTTAATTTTCTGCGCTCTTGTTAGTGCGATCACCTCCTTAGGAGGCAAGCGTCTTGGCTCTATTGGTTTTTATACTCTGGGCTATGTAATGTTAAGCGTTTCTATAGCTGTCGTTATCGGTCTTTTTTTATTAAATATTTTTAAACCCGGCATAGGTATCGCGCCAAGCCTGATTACCGCTAATGCCAACCCGCTAGAGCTAACACCCGTACCATTTTCTTCGTATCTGCTGTCCTTGTTCCCTTCTAACATTATTGAAGCAGCAGCCAAATATGAGATTATGCCAATTGTATTCTTTAGCATTGTTTTTTCTCTGGGATGTTTGTCGGTAGGTAAAACCGCACAACCTGTTATCGCGTTTTTTGTCGGTTTACGTGATGTGTTAATCAAAATGATTATCTGGTTAATGTACTTAACCCCCATCGGTTTATTTTCATTGCTTGGTTCTGCCGTTGCTGAAGCATCCTTGCAGCATTTACTACTAAAAAGCTTAACCGGCATGTTGGCCTTTATTGCTATTTTTCTATTTGGTTTGTTTTTGCAAATTACCTGGCAAACCATTCTTGTCAGCCTTGTCACACGCAGAAATCCCCGCCAATTCCTCTCTGCTGCTTCTAATGCTCTACTAACGGCTTTCGCTACTTCTAGCTCCATGGCAACTTTGCCTGTGACGTTGATGGTGGCAAAAGATGAAAAGATTAGTGACGATGTAGCCCGTTTTGTTTTACCGTTGGCTACAACCATTAATCTGGCGGGCACAGCGATGTATGAAGCGGTGTCAGCATTATTTTTCTGTCAAATCCTGGGGTTTGATCTCAGCATTCCAGCCCAACTAGGTGTTTTTCTTACCGCTATCCTGGCAGGCATGGGAGCAACAGGTATTCCAGAAGGAGGCTTGATCACCATGGTGATGGTATTGCGCAGTGTAAGCGTTCCAACCTCTGCTATTGGGTTGCTGCTGCCATTTGATAGGATTCTTGATAGGTTCCGCACCATGACTAACGTATGGGGTGATCTATGTTGTGCTGCCATTGTTGATCATTTGCAAAAACGCCGGGGATAAAATGCAGCGGATTAGGCGCGTTTTGCGCCATAATCCAACAACCATTTAATCGAATGATTAAGATGTTTAGTGAATAGAATAATAATTCACAATCGCATCAGGGTTTGAACGATTGATGGAATACATTTGAGCGCCTACACATAACAGTAATAATGCGCTGAAAGCAACAATGATAAGAGACTTTTGCATGTTCACTCCGTGAATCATATACATATGTAACCCCATTCAGAAAACCCCCTAATTTGTGGGGGAATTCTTCTAGTTTCATAGAAAGAACCACGATAGTCTATTCGGTATTCCCCTCGCGGAAGTAGGTATTAGGTTACACGGATATGTGTAATACATAATAAGGCTAGGTACTAATACTAAGGCGAGGCAGGCTAAGTGCCCACCTGCTCTAAACTATCCGTTTTTCTAGAAACAATTATCTTACCTATGGTTGTTTCTTGTGGTGGTGTGTCATCAGCACCCCAGCCTGCTTTAAGCGCTGCAGCGCAATCCTGCGCTTGTAAGCCACGGAAACGTACGTCGTATCGTCCAGGCTTGGCTGGCACTCTTAACTCAAAATTTGCGGCTCCTTGACCCTGCGGGCCGCCATTGTAAATACAAGTTTGCGCACTTCTATTTGCAAGCCCAATTATTATCTGATTATTTGAATCTTGTCGGCAATTCGAACAGTGGTAAGCGTAATTCAAAGTTGCCTGAACAACATTCCCCGGTTTAATCGTGATGCGATTGCCTTGGCTATTCATATTCAAATCCGTCAGGCTTACATGCCGGTAATTTACTATTGGCGGTTTCACCTCAGCTGGCGTTGAATCAGCAGGATCATTTGCAATTCCCTGCTCCTCATCTTGCATAGGCGTGGTTTGCATGTGTGCACAGCCCGCTAAAACGAGCGCACCCCAAACTAACAGTAAAAAATTCCTTTTCTTAATCATTCTAATCTCCATTGTTTAACCAATTTGCTTAGCCAATTGTTCGATTGCTATTTGAGATAATATCGCATGCACAATGGCAGTAGGATGAAGTGCATCCCAGAATAAATATTGATCTGGGTTAGCACAAGGTACATTTCCCATTTTATAAGATTGGCTCAATTGGAAAGCTTCAGCCAATTCTGGTGTTTGTGTAATAAAATCACTTACCAACTGAGGATCAATTGATGATTCCGTATTATTTGCAGCATTATACCGCTGAATTTCTTTGGTTATTTCAGTTGCTAATAAAGTTTTTTTGAATACAAAGCCGCCTTTCCAGCATGACTCACTGAGATTGGTCACATTCAAATTGTATTTCTTGTTATATTTTTCAGGATTATCCATTACATCAGTGAAAAGGTCATATGCACTAATCATGGTAATCGTAATGTCAGGATGATTGATTTTTATTTTCTGTATGGCTGCATCGAGTTTTTGATTATGCAATAGAGTAAAAGTATGCAGTAAATCTTCAGCGCCTGAGCCGCGAATTTTAGGTATTCTGGATAAATCCGGCAAATTAATAATTAGAAAATTTTTGCCGCCATAATATCCCAATGTTTCTATTGCCCAGGAAATTTTATTCACTACTTTAGTCGTTAAAGCGTCTGGATCAACATTGTAATCAAACAAATAATCATTAGCGCCTATCCAGATAGAGTATAAGGCTTGAGATTTATTGCTGAAAATAGAGTCGACAAGATATCTGTCTACTTCTAATTCAAGCAAGGTCGGCGCAAGGAATCGGGTTGATGGCATGTGAAAAACTGCTGTCGCACCCCCATAGGCATAAATTTTATAATCGGCAAAATTTTTAGTGTAATAATATTTCCCGAGATTTTCAGCCCAGGTTGCACCATTTGAGAAACGGCCTTGGAAATATGGCGGAGACTTCGGGATAATATGGAATAATAGGGAATACAAATTACCATTGTCAGACAAACTATCGCCGAAAAAAACAAGTTTATTGATTTGACCCGCTCTGGCATTGACGAAAAACATTATTAGCATTAAAAAAACAAATATTCTTTTCATACTCATCTCCGATAATCAAAAATTTATATTACTTCTACTTTAATCGCTGCATGCGCTGCTTGGGCTTTCGCTCGTGCCGCTTCAATACTATCGGCGCGGCTAAGAATCACCCCCACACGCCGCTCTCCGCGCACTTCTGGCTTACCAAATAATCGCAAATATGTATCTTCCGCGCTTAATGCCAGATCCAGATGATGATAAGAAATCTGCGTACCATGTCCTTGTGCTAATAACGCATGAGAAGCTGCAGCCCCATATTGATGCAGACAAGGAATGGGTAATCCTAAAATCGCACGCACATGCAAAGCAAATTCGGATAAATCCTGTGAGACTAGTGTAACCAGCCCCGTATCATGTGGACGCGGTGAAACCTCATTAAAATATACTGCATTATCTTTTACAAAAAATTCTACGCCAAACACACCATAGCCGCCTAGTGCATCCGTAATGGTTTTTGCCATAGCTTGCGCAGCATTTAAAACCTCCGCAGGCATAGGATGCGGCTGCCAGGACTCACGATAATCACCATGAATTTGCAAGTGGCCAATAGGGGCGCAAAAAGTCGTTCCCTGAGCATGACGAATAGTGAGTAAAGTGATTTCATAATCAAAAGGAATAAATGCTTCGACAATAACACTACACGCACCTGCACGCCCTGCTGTTTGTGCTGTCTGCCATGCAGTATCAATATCATGATTATCACGCACTACGCTTTGCCCTTTCCCAGAAGAACTCATTATTGGCTTTACAACACAGGGCAAACCAATAATTTTTATTGCTTCACGGTATTCTTGCAAATTAGCTGCAAATTGATAAGGGGTAGTCACTAAACCTAGTTGCTCTGCAGCAAGCCTGCGAATACCTTCGCGATTCATGGTCAGCTCAACTGCTCTTGCAGTAGGAACAACACAAAATCCTTCTTTTTCTAATTCAACTAATGTACTTGTCGAAATAGCTTCAATTTCAGGAATAATAAAATCTGGTTGTTCCATTTCTACAATCTTACGTAAAGCGTTCCCATCCAGCATGGAAATAACATGACTTCTATGCGCAACTTGCATGGCAGGTGCATTTGCATAACGATCCACTGCAATTACTTCTATACCAAGACGCTGTGCTTCAATCGCGACTTCTTTTCCTAACTCGCCTGCGCCTAATAATAAAAATTTCGTAGCCGAAGCAGTATTAGGTGTACCAATCATGACTCAAGCCCTAATGGTTCTAAAACACGCAGCTGTATCACGCCAGCAATCCCAGCGATTTCTTGCAGCACTTGAGTACTGATTTCACTATTCACATCAATCAAGTTATAGGCGATTTCATCTAGCGATTTATTGACAAGACCCAAAATATTCAAATTAGCTGCCGCTAACTTAGAAGAGATTTGCGCCACCATATTAGGAATATTGGCATTCACAACAGCCAGTCTTTTTCCAGATTGAAATGGCTGCACTTCTACCGTAGGAAAATTAACAGAATTAATGATCGCTCCATATTCCAGAAAATGACGAATTTGTTTGGCAATCATGACAGCACAATTTTCTTCAGCCTCTTTAGTTGAGGCGCCTAAATGCGGAAGATTAATCACACGCGGATGGTCTTTTAAATCCGTAGAAGGAAAATCGCTGACATAAAAAGAAACTTTGTTTTCATTCAACGCGTTTAGCAATGCTGAATGTTCAATAATCCCATCGCGCGCAAAATTCAATAACACAACCCCAGCTCTCATTAATTGCAAACGGGAATGGTTAATCATATTTCGGGTAGCATCATTTAACGGCACATGAAAACTGACAAAATCTGATTCCATGAGCAAATCATCAATACTAAGTGCCTGCTTAACGACGGAAGATAATTCCCACGCACGGTTCACTGTAATCGTAGGATCATAACCAATTACTTTCATACCCAAACTAATGGCTGCATTAGCCACTTTAACTCCCACACTTCCCAAGCCTACTATACCTAGAGTCTTTCCCATCAATTCAAAACCCGCGAATTGTTTTTTATTTTGTTCGATTGCCTGATCGAGATTATTGTCATCTGGCAATTGGCGGACATAATTCCACGCCTGACAAATGTTCCGGCTTGCCAGAAGCATGCCTGCAATAACCAATTCACAAACCGCATTTGCATTGGCACCTGGGGTGTTGAATACGGGTATGCCACGCTTGGTCAACTCAGCCACCGGGATATTATTAACCCCTGCCCCAGCCCGCCCTATTGCCTTCAGAGATTCCGGTATAGACATGCCGTGCAAGTCCTGCGACCTGACCAAAATCGCATCCGGGTGCTGGATCTCCGAAGATATTTCATAAGAATTTCGCGGAAAATAGTTCAAACCTGAAGCTGATATAGTGTTGATTGTTCTAATTTTAAACATTCTTTATTCCCACATCAAAATAATGAATTACCGTAGCGGAGTTTAAGTATTATAATTAAAGGTATAGTCAACTCACATTACGGGTGTATAACATGACCTCACAAAGTTGGCAATTAATCAAGCCCGTTTCTGCTATTGTCTTTGATTGTGATGGTACCTTGAGTTCTATTGAGGGAATTGATTTCCTCGCCAAAAATAATGGGGTCGGAGATATAGTTAAATCATTGACCGAGCAAGCCATGGGTCAAACTGGTCTCAATCCTGAACTGTATCAACAACGCCTCGAATTAGTATTCCCAAGACGTGAACAAGTTTATGCTTTGGGACATCAATACTTTGCCCATAAAGTTCCGGATATTATAGAAGTAATTACTCTTCTCAAACGCCTAAATAAAACAATTTATCTTATTTCCGCGGGAGTTAATCCAGCAGTTAAAATGTTTGGTGAAATGCTGCAAATTCCACCTCAAAATGTTTTTGCTGTTGATTTACGCTTCGATCAACAAGGAAATTATCTCGATTTTGAACATTCCTCTCCTCTTATTAACAATGATGGTAAAAGAGCCATTGTTCAACAATTAAAAGCTCAACATGGAAATATTCTTCATATTGGTGATGGGCTTAATGATATTGCAACTCAGGATATGGTCACTCGTTTTATTGGTTATGGCGGAGTGACATATCGAAAAAATATTGCTGATGCATGCAAGTATTATATCAACACTCCCTCTCTCGCTGCTCTCGTTCCTTTAGCACTGACTTTGGATGAATTTGCTACTTTGCTGCCGGAAGAACAAGCGCTTTATCAAAAGGGTCTTTCTGCTATGCATGAAGGTAAAGTCCTGCTCAATTTTGATAATGATAAATCCCCTCCCTTAGAAGATGTATGTTTAAAATTAGACCCTTCTCTATCGAAATAAAAAACTGATTTATCTGATATTCCTAACCTGATGTAAATATTCAAATTAAAATTCAGGAATAAAAGAATGATAAAATAGTTAATAAGGAAGACAAGGAAGGGTGCGCTTATGAACTTTATAAAAATAAATAAGCTTGTTTTTTCCATGATTGCCGGATGTATATTAACTATCGCTCTACCCATCAATAGTGCGCGTGCAGATTATCTGGTGAGAGTTGTTCCTGTTGCCTACGCAGCCCCTGGTGTCGTGTATGCTGCACCTACAGCATATCGAGGATGTGTGCGATGCTCTTGCGGACGATGGCGTTGTTATAACAAACGTCATGTGCATAAACGTCTTCCTGTGAAACACAAATACAGACACTATCAACGCGCTCGTTGTTACACGGCAAGCTGCGCATCGCCCTGCTACCGACGTCCCTGCGCACCACAACCCGATTTCGTAACTTTCTACAATGGCCCCGCTCCAGCAGTAAGAGGAGCAAGATGGGTCAGTCCATGTCAATACGATTATCCTTACGATCCCGACATGTCTACAGGTGATGATGACCCAGTTGTTTATCCAGGAATGGATATTGATAGATAATTAAATAATTAAAAAAATTAATAAAACGAGGAGGCGTAACTCATGAAAGCGAAACTTTTATTATTAACAGGTTTATGTAGTTTATTATTATTGTCTGGTTGTGCCAATGTGGGCTGCGGCGGTGGTTGCTGCTACGGTGGTTGTGGTGGTTATTCTTACTACGACTATCCTTCTGAATGCGGATACTCAAGCTGTTCAGGCCCTGTGTATGTTACTACTTACAGTTATTATGGCGGCTGCGGCTACGGTATTTGCTAAGCATCTGGATGGATGGTGTTATTGATAACACCATCCACCATAATATCTTACATATCTTTTTTTCTATTCATTCTCATTTCATCTACTTCAGAAGTAGATGCTACAGGTGTCTTCATTTCCGACTTATTAGCAAAAAAAGAATGCTTACGCAGAGCAGCTAAGTTGCCCATGCCTTTGGATGCATACTCACACGCGCCATCCCAATTTTGGTTAACAGCCATCAGAGCATATCCCGTGCCAGCTATTAAACTGAAATACGAAGTAGCACTACCGCAATTATCCACACAAGATATGCAAGAAAGCGCCAAAAATAAAGCCGCAGCATTAATAGATATTTTATAATTTGGTACTTCAGCACAAGTTAATTCTGATACGTGGTTGTAGGTAGAAGAGGCAACAGATCGAGCTCCTGATAACATAAAATCTTCCTTATGATTAAACGCAGTAAGTTATCAACCAGCCATCTTGCCGTCAAGATGTCTTCTCATGGCAGCATCCTTTTCATAATATCGTCTTTATTAATAAAATGATGTTTGAGTGCAGCCGACACGTGCAGACAGATTAGCGCGATCATTGCATAGGCTAACCATCCATGTATGGATTGGAATAACACCCGCAAATCTTCATTGGGCGCAACAATATCCGGCAGCACAAATAAACCAAAAAATGATACAGGCAAACCAGCTGCTGATGACATAATCCAGCCAGTGATAGGCAATACTCCCATCAATAAATAAAATGTCCAGTGCGTACAACGAGCAGCTATTGCTTCCCAACGGGGAAGACTCAATAACATTGGAGTGATATTAGCAAGCCTCCAGGCGACACGTACAATAACCAAACCTAGCACCAGCACTCCAAGTTCTTTATGCCATCCAAACAATTTCAATTTTCGCAGACTCACGGGAAGATTAATCATGTATAAACCGAGTATCAAAAGTGCGATTATCAGTGCAGCCATTACCCAATGCAGAAAAATAGCAACCGATCCATAATCTTCTGATGTATTCCTTATGTTTGGCATAATTTTTCCTTTCAGCGCGGTAGTAATATCCAGCTTTGTCCCGATTGATTCATATGACCAGCAATAAATTCTGCTTTACTTCCTGTTCCCCAATAAATATCTCCACGCACGACTCCTTTAATTGCTCCACCCGTATCCTGGGCAATTAAAAGCTTTCGAAAAGGTGCGTCATTGCAAGGAGCGCCTTTTGCGACGCGGCAATCTGATGGATAGGCAGGAATAGTTGTTTTCACCCAAATTGGGGCACCAAAAGGTATATATCGATTATCTACAGCTAAAGAACGTTGCGGCGTGAGCGGAACGCCCTGCGTTCCCAACGGATAATTATCTTTTAAAATTTGAAAAAATACATACGAATCATTCTGATTCAATAATTCATTTACCTGATTGGGATGCTTCAATAACCAATCTCTTATGCTTTGCATGGACACATCTTCTTTTTGCAATTCCCCTCTCTCAACCAGCACTTTTCCTATAGCAGTATATTTATGCCCGTTACCTCCTGCATAACCAATCAGGAAGCGTTTTTTATTGGGAAGCTGTACTAGAGAGGAGCCTTGTATCTGGGCAAAATACACATCTATTGGATTATCAGCCCATAAGAGTACGTTATGAGTATGTTTGATTTCAGAGCGGGCTGGATAAGGAAAAAGTTTATTTTTTTTCACTTGCCCCACCCTGAATTTCCCAGTCATGGCTGAGTCAAATGACCCCAGATTTATTTTTACAAGATCATCAGGAAGACCGTGAACCGGTACTGGAAACCGCTTGGTTGCTTTTAAATTGCCGTGAATTAACGGTAGATAGTAGCCCGTGAATAACCCCCCAGCATAATTATTCTCTGCTAAAAAATAGGGTTTAAACGATGTTTCAAAAAAACGTCTCGCTGTTTTAAAATCCGGATGATTAATTTTATTTGCGACCCTGCAAGCTGCTTGCCATTTGCTGGTTGGAACAATAAACGAAGTAGCTGGATTACGTTTTAAAATTTCCCGGCAGGATTGTTGGAATGCGACTAAAGCCTGAGTTTGATCATCCTTTTCCCAGCCGGTTAATTGCGAAAAATCGGCTTTGTATAAGCTCATACCAGCGAAAGATAAGGTGCTTATTAGTAGCAAAAATACAAAAGTAATTGTTTTCATTTAGACCCTTCGGCGTAGGTAGGGTGGATTAGCGCGCCAGCTTAGATGTCATTCCCGCGCAGGCGGGAACCCATTTTTCTATTTACGCAGTCGTAACGTAGAAAGATGGGTTCCCGCCTGCGCGGGAATGACATCTAAGCTGGCGCGCTAATCCACCCTACCATATACCATTACGCAACTACCGGACTACCAAACCTGTTAGGACCTGGTGTACCTTTGATTATCATGAAGTACAGAA
>Ga0206929_1074_pt1 | contig 24604 bp, 26 predicted proteins | sample Alteio_BWOrgHeat_19_FD_152929 | JGI IMG/M metagenome (GOLD analysis project Ga0206929, IMG submission 152929) | Enriched cells from forest soil in Barre Woods Harvard Forest LTER site, Petersham, Massachusetts, United States -... | ecosystem: Environmental > Terrestrial > Soil > Temperate forest >...
TTCTGAAGTGTTATTCATTGGTTAATGAATTGCAAAATTTAAATACCGATCGAAAAAACAAGTGGTAAATTCATGATTTCAATATTCTACCAATAAATCCACGCGCGTTCACATATGAAACAAATCATAATTCGGGTTCCGGTCCTGGCGGTAACCCTGTTGAACATCTGGGCCTGTCATAATAAAATACCCGAGACAAAAGACAAAGCTCCCTTTTGCCTGACAGATACACTACAGAAGAAAGCGGTTATTGACACCGTGAAACTGCAAATCGTAAAAAATATCATTGCCCTTTCCGGTAAAATTGAAGCCAACGAAGACAAATGGGTAAAGGTTTATCCAGTGGTTGGTGGAATCGTCGATGAAATGAAAGTCCAGCTTGGAGATTATGTCACCAGGGGACAAACGCTGGCTGTGATCAGAAGCGGTGAGATCGCTGACTATCAAAATCAGCTGACCTCCGCGCAATCCAGTGTCAGAAATGCTGAGAAGTCCATGAATTCAAGCCGGGAACTTTTTAAATCAGGCCTTGCTACGGAAAGAGACACGATGAACGCCCGAACGGATCTGGATAAGGCTTCATCGGATATGAAGAGAATGGAACAAACGACATCCATTTACGGAGTAAAGAGCAATGCCATGCAAGTGATCACCGCACCCATTTCAGGTTATGTGATTGAAAAGAATGTCACAGACAAAATGCAGTATAAGCCCGACGCGGCGCAACCTTTTTTTGTGATTGCCAATCTCGAGGAAGTCTGGGTAATGGCCAGTGTATTCGAAACCGATATCGCGAAAATAAAAACTGGTTACGACGCTGAAGTGAATGTGATCGCCTATAAAGACAAGACATTTACGGGAAAAGTCGACAGGATTTTTTCCATCCTGGATCCGCAGAGTCGTGTTATGAAGGTTCGTGTAAAGATTCAAAACAAGGACAATCTCTTGAAACCTGAAATGTTTGCGCAGATTACCATCCGTTATAATGATAATACGACAAGGATGCCCGCCATTCCATCGGAGGCCATCATCTTCGACAAGAACAAGAATTTTGTGATGGTTTATAAAGACAGTTGCAATATAGAAACCCGCGAAATAGAAATCTACGAAGTCGCGGGAAAAACCACCTATATAAAAAGCGGGTTGCAGTTGGGTGAAAAAGTCATCTCCAAGTATCAGCTCCTGGTGTATGATGCATTAAATGACTAATCCCTATGAATAAGTTTATTTCCGGCATTGTTACCTTTTCCCTCAAGAACCGGTTCTTTATATTTTTCATGACGGTGTTGATCATCATCGTGGGAATCTGGAGTTATATAAAAACTCCACTGGAAGCATTTCCCGATGTCACCAATACGCAAATCATTATTGTTACTCAATGGAACGGCCGGAGCGCCGAAGAAGTGGAAAGATTCGTGACCGTACCGATCGAGGTCGCCATGAACTCAGTACAGAAAAAATCCACCCTGCGCTCGATATCCATGTTCGGTCTCTCGGTAACAAAAATCATATTTGATGATGACGTGGAAGATTTCTTCGCAAGACAGCAGGTCAATAATCTTCTGCGTAATGTGAAACTCCCGGAGGATGTTGAACCGGACGTGCAACCGCCGTATGGCCCGACAGGTGAAATTTTCCGGTATACTGTACAGGGAAAGAATAAAAGCTCCATCGATCTGCTCACTGAACAGACCTGGGTTATTGACAGGCAGCTGCGCAGTATTCCCGGCGTAGCAGATCTGGTTGCATTCGGTGGTGCAGATCGAACCTATGAAATAACAGTGGATCCGGTCAAGCTGGCACAATATGATATTACACCGCTGGAAGTATATAGTGCCGTATCGAAAAGCAATATTAATGTGGGTGGAGATGTAATTGAGAAAAACGGCCAGGCGTATGTGGTAAGGGGCATTGGCCTGCTCGACAACATCAAGGACATCGAAAACATTATCGTTGATAATATCAATGGCACACCCATTCTCGTAAAGAACCTGGCGGTTGTTGCACCCAGCCATGTCAGTCGAGTCGGGCAGGCAGGTCTCGATGGTGACGATGATGTGGTAGAAGGAATCGTTGTTATGCGGAAGGGAGAAAATCCAAGGCAGGTGCTTAAGCTGGTAAAAGAAAAAGTTCGTGAACTGAACGAAAAGATCCTGCCACCGGATATTAAGATGGTCACGTTTTACGACCGCGACAACCTGATGGATTTTTGTACGGAGACCATCAGTCATAATTTAATCGAAGGAATTTTACTGGTTACACTGATCGTTTTTATTTTCATGTTTGACTGGCGGACAACCGTCATTGTTTCCATCATTATACCCTTATCATTACTGTTTGCTTTCATCTGTCTGAAAATAAAAGGGATGACCGCCAACCTGCTATCAATGGGCGCCATCGATTTCGGTATCATCATTGATGGCGCAGTTGTGATGGTTGAGGGGCTATTTGTGGTGCTCGCACTTAAGGCTCATGATGTCGGGATGGAGAAATACAACAAAATGGCTAAGCTCAGCATCATTCGCAAAACCGGTTCTACACTGGCCAAAGCCATTTTCTTTGCAAAAGTTATCATCATTACATGTCTGATCCCGATTTTCGCATTTGAAAAAGTGGAAGGCAAAATGTTTTCCCCCCTTGCCTGGACCCTGAGCTTTGCTTTGCTCGGCGCACTCCTCTTCACGTTGACACTTGTGCCGGTGCTGACCAGTATCCTGTTAAAAAAAGATACGAGGGAAAGAAATAACCCCATCGTGAATTTTTTTAACCGGGTCGTGATGAGCGGACTGAAATATACCATGGGTCATAAAAAGATTACCCTGCTGGTTGCCTTCAGTATCATGGGACTGACACTCTTCTCATTTAAATTTTTAGGAAGCGAATTCCTGCCCGAATTAAATGAAGGTGCACTCTGGGTGGAGGCAAAATTACCTATGAGCAGTTCCCTCACGGAAACCGTGAAGTTTGTAACCCAGTTCCGGAAAATATTGAACAGTTTTGATGAAGTGGAAGGTGTGCTGTCGCAAACCGGTCGTAGTAATGATGGTACGGATCCTTCCGGTTTTTATTATGTACAGTGCCAGGTGAATCTGAAACAGAAAAAAAACTGGAAACGTAAAATTTCAGTTGAACAGCTGGTAGATGAGATGGACACCAGGCTCCGCCAATACCCGGGTGTAGTATATAATTATTCACAGCCCATCATTGATAATGTACACGAAGCCGTTGCAGGAATCAACGCTGATCTGGCCGTAAAGATTTTCGGAAATGATCTCGTCAAACTCGACAAGCTTGCCGACAGCACGTATAATATCTTACAAACTGTGCCGGGTATAAAGGATCTTGGCATTATGCGCAATCTGGGCCAGCCGGAATTAAGTATTGTGCTGGATGAACAAAAAATGGGAATCTATGGTGTTACCACAGCGGATGCCAATTCCGTGATCGAAATGGCGATCGGTGGAAAATCAGCGTCCACTTTTTACCAGCAGGAAAGAAAGTTTGATATCAGGATCCGTTATCCCGAACAATACCGGAACAATGAGGGAGCAATCGGTGACCTTCGTGTACCTACCATTCACGGTTCAAAAATTCCATTAAAAGAGATTGCCGAAATTAAAACAATTACAGGGCCTGCCTTCGTATACCGGGACAGAAATACACGGTTCATAGCCATCAAGTTTACCATCCGCGATCGGGATATGGGAAGCACCATTGCGGAGGCGCAGGAAAAAGTAGATGATCAGATAAGCCTGGGTAAGGGCTTCAGTATGGAATGGGCGGGTGAATTTGAAAACCAGGTAAGAGCGCAGGCCAGATTATCACAGGTTGTACCGGTTGTAATTGTTATGATTTTTATTTTGCTCTTTATCAGTTTTGGCAATGGTCTTGATGCGTCACTCGTTTTGTTGAATGTGCCCTTTGCCATCATCGGAGGTATACTGGCACTCCATATAACCGGTACCGTTTTTAGTATTTCTGCAGGCATCGGTTTTATCGCATTATTTGGAATTTGCATCCAGAACGGAGTAATCCTCATTTCCGTGTTCAAACAAAACCTGCATCGCAAAATTTCCATTGTGCGGGCTGTAATGCAGGGTGTACAATCCAGGGTACGACCTGTTGTGATGACCGCTTTGATGGCTGCCATTGGATTAATGCCCGCAGCCGTTTCAAAAGGTATCGGAAGTGAAACACAAAAACCACTCGCCATTGTGGTGATCGGTGGTCTGATCAGCTCAACCATTCTTACGTTATTGGTATTCCCGCTGATAGTTGAAATACTCTACCGGTACACACACCGGCGAAATGCCAAGCGACATGTTTCTCTGACCGGCGAGCTCTAAAAAAGTATAAGAGTATAGGAGTATAAGAGTGGATGATCATTTACACTAACTCTTATACTCCTATACTCTTATACTCCTATGCTCCTACAGTGTCAATCCAGGTTCTCCAAATCCCTTTCCATCTTCTTGACAGTCTCTTTTACCTTGATAATATTCTCCCTGATCTCCTCTTTCAAAGATGTATTGTCTGTAACTAGGCGGCCGGTACGAAGCGGTTTCCCGTCATCTATATATTCCTCTTCGGAAACATTGGGACGATATGCCAATTCCTGACCCACATAAACAACCCCCTGAGTACGCACAAAAACTGATCGTATGGCATTTTCAGTGTCAATACTGATTTTCCCTTTTTCATAAGAAGGAAGAGAAGCCAGATGCCCAACCGTAAGAGCCGGAACAATCACAAGATTCTCTTTGCGATCAATTTCGGCAAGACCCATAGGCACAATCACACTTCGGGAAATCAGATTCAATGGCTTGCCATTGATGTCTACTACCATATATATGACACGATGTGATATCTCATCAAAAAGCAACTCCGAAACGCGGCCCACCAACTGATTTTCGCTGGCGACAACCGACCAGTTCCTGATATCCGTTTCACCGTCGACTATCTCATAACCACTTTCATGCAATGGTATGAGATGATTATTATAAATTGTTTTATTATTAGACATCATTGGTTGTTTTAGTTATAGAAAAATCTGTCTTTATCTGACTGGTTGGCTTCGCCTTTATAACCTGATCCTGATGATCAAAGCGGCTGTAAATAAATAATCCCGCCAGAAATAATATGATTACTATTATTATCAGCCATAACCACAGATGGCCGTTTCGTTTGCGTTGTACATGTAACTCTGCCATGATTGTTATTTCCATTGCATATATCCCAAACCATGCCGCTGCCCGGTGTAGCCGTTTTTCCCCTTTCCCGTTTGATTATTAAGCAGGTAGCTTACCAGGCCAGATGTAAAACCAGGTATGTAGAATACTAACTGTGGCATAATTTATACAGTGGATGACTAAGGAACCCAGTAATTGTGTGATAAAATAATCAGGTTCAGCATTTTTATGCTGTTATCGAAGTAATCAAAATCCTTCAACTTAAAATGAATCGTATAGTCCCATAATCTGTTCAGCCATTCCTGATTTTTGGCATCTGTCATAGCAGATATCGCGAAAGACGAAATAAAACTTAACGCTTCAAAATGCCTGTCTTTCAGATCGTCTCCATCCAGTGTATAGCCGGCTGAAATATTATCCGGATTTTCAGTCGTTGTTTCACGAATCCATTGATTGATGGGATCCAGAAATAATTTTGAACGCTTTTCTCCGGTTATTATGTAATCTGTGGCGATCCGCCATGGTACCCTGCTGGCGTTATAATTATACATTCCGTCATATTTGCTTTCCAGATAGTGTTTTTTAGCAGGCCCCGGATTTTTGTTAACACCCTGAATAAAATCAGGTACAAGGCCCGCATTCGGACTATACTTCTTTTGTACTTTATTAAATATTTTATAGCAGCTGTCAATGATTTTGAGCCATTCCTTTTTATTTGTTGCCTTATGGAATGACCGAAATTCGGAAGGGATAAAATCAGAAGAACGCATATCGAAATAGTCTCTGCTGTCAGATTCTATGGAATTACTTTCCAAAACGGAATATGTCTTTGCATTGGTTTCCTGGTCCAGTACAGCTCCCATAATTGATTTCGCCTTCTCAGTATAATTTATATTTCCATCGCTTGACCACTGAGCGTCGGCTAATAGCAGAGAATAGGCAATGTCAATATCTCCGTCACTCGCAGAGCTCTCTTCATCGTGTCCGCAAACCCTCGGCTGAGCCCAGGACATCAGGACCTTGCTTCTTTTGCTCGGATGTTCCAGATAGTATTTTAATAATCCGTCAAATGTTGACTGAGATAAGGAATCGGCCCCTGCCATCAGTGCAACGATGATCATGCCATATCCCTGACCTTCGGAAACACACTCGTGATTTTTACCGGAATTTTCAGACCAGACATAATATGAATCCGAACATCGGCTTTTCCTGATATAACGTTTTTTCCATTGGAAATAAAAAGACCTGACACTGTCATCCATTTCTCCGGAAGAAATATGGCTGGGTATTATGACTCCTTTAAAATATTCAGAATGCTGGGGAAAGGATCTAAGATTATGTTGTGTATACGCATTTGAGATATGAAATAATAGAAATATGGAAAAGACGATTCTGATGTTACTTCTTTTCTGCAAAGTTGGCATTAATTGTCTGATAGCGGCCGTCATTCTACCGGCGGGAAAGAGATGAGTTCGCGCACGGTCACTTCAACCGGATTGATTTCTTTCCCCTGGTTTTTTATATAGGCTTTACTGAGACTTTGAATCTTACGCCCCTGGGGCAGAAAGTTGCCTTCCAGGCTCCCAACTGCTTTATTGTAATTCGTGACTGTCGAATGAAGGCTGTTACCGATGTTCACCATATGTCCCATCAACGTATTGCTGCGTTCATAGAGTTCCACAGCGGCATCCCTGATCTCTTCGATGTTTTCCATCGTCTTTAGTTGATTCCAACTATATCCGATGCTTTTTAATATGGTGATTAAAGTAGTTGGTGTGGCCACAATAATCCGGTTATCCAGCGCCTCTTCAATCAATTCGGGCCAGGCCTGTAATGCGGCACCAAAGGAAGATTCTATCTGCATGAACAATACGACGAAATCAGGGGCCTCCCTGAACTGATCCCAGTATGCTTTTCCGCTCAGTTGTTTTAAATGGATTTTGATCGCCGCCACATGCTGACCCATCAGCAGTTTTTGTTGTTCCAGATCATCTGTCTCAAAAATTTTCAGATAAGCACTGAGCGGCACTTTACTATCGACTACCACCTGTCTGTTTGCAGGTAACTTGATGATCATATCCGGTCTCAGTCTGCCCGTTTCTGTATCAGCGCTTTCCTGTTCCACAAAATCGCATTGATCAGTCATGCCCGCGAATTCAACCAGCCTTCTCAATGCGATCTCACCATAACGCCCGCGTGTATGACTCGTCTTAAGCGCCGTCACGAGGTTCCTGGTTTCTTTATCGAGTGCGGAAGTTGTCAGTTTCATCTGATCCAGCATGGTGCTGATATTTCCATAAGCTCCCTCTCTCTTATTTTCCAGCGTATTGATTTTTTCATCCATTTTACTGAGTGATTCACCTAATGGTTTTACCAGGTTATCGATTGCCAACTGGCGTTTTTCAAGATCTCCTTTAGCTTCTGTCACGTGTGTATCCAATGCTGTTTTTGCGAGATCAAGAAATGACTGGTTATTCTTGTCCAGCGCAGCGGCAGACAGTGCATCAAATGAATCTTTCAGGGTTTTCTGACTCTCCTCAACGAATTTCTTTTGTTCCTCAACGGCTTTAACAGCCTCCTCAAATTTGGCAGTCAGCGCCGAATTTTTATTTGTGAGCTCCATTTCTTTTAATCTATAGTCCTCTATTTGGGATTTCAGCCTGCTACGTTCATTGGTTAGTTCGATGGAGTCAAACGCCAGTTTTTCATGCCTTGTTTTAACAGTTGAATATAATTCCCTTAAATGAGTCAGTTCTTTTACGTCGTTCTGCAAATCAGATATTCTCTCTATGGAATTTTTCAAATCGGATTCAGCGCGTGTTTTTGCAATAGACTCCAATTGCATTCCGGATCTCAGTTTTTCGACCCCTTCCTTTAGACTCAAAAGGGTGCCGGCAGATTCCGCGTTTTTTTCAGTTAGCACAGCAATTTGTGACTTGAATTTCATTCTTGTAATAATCCATCCGGCTATAATTCCCGCAAGAAAAGTGATTGCGGCTGGTACTATATATTCAGGCATATGTTATGTATAAATGGAAGAGAAAAATTCGGATTAAAAACTCAATTTACTAATTTATTTAGCACACACAGGAAAAATATTTAGGCGCAGATATGCTACTTTCGGCATTCTGTTTCACTTTAAAAATAATCTTTTCAATGGCAAACCAGTTTATAAAAGTCGAAATGCAGGGCGTACCCGTCCTGATCAACAAGTCGCATATCATCATTGCAAAATTCGGTAACACGTCGGTAACCAGGATCCAGTTAACCAGTGGCGAGACCGTTGAAGTCACGCATACGCCTCAGTTATTTAAAGAGATGCAGAGCTGACTGGCGTTCTGCAAAAAGAAAAAACCGCTATTGTTGGTAGCGGCATTTCAAAAAACAGGATTTTACGTCTTTCGTTCGGATTGGATGGTTTCTTTCGGACTGGATTGGTTATTTCTTTCGGATTGGATATATCAAATATAGATTCGTTTATTCATTCCCGATAGCGCGGGAACACTCGATTTTTATCGTAAACTTACGAAGCAGAGGTTCATATAAGATATATAAGTGGTTAAAAATCAACATAATAGAAAATGTTGTCTTTTGCAAACATCAAAAGATGCATAGTAAGTATGAACGTGGCTGATAAAAATGCATGTCCATATTATTTTTTTCCTAACCGGTAACTCAGTCCAAATTGGATGTTGTCGGCATAAGTGCCAAAGTTTGTCTGGATAAAACCCGTGTAGCGATTTTTTTTTACATGAAAAGCAATGGAGAAACTGTAAAGTGGTAAAATGGACGCTGCATAATAATCGCTGTAACTACTGCCCGGATTGAGATCCGTACCCGTTGCCATTTTAAGACCGAATTCTATCTTATCACGGTTTGTCCAGAGCCATTCGGTGTATAACCCGAGATAGGCAGAGAACTGCTTTCTGAAAATAATATTAGCCGCGGTATCAGGAATTTTTTCACGCATATTCGAATAGGTTCCAAACTCTTTCTGGAGAGATGTTTCAACTCCCAGAATCCGCCACTCTGAGTGCCTGTACTTTCTAACGTGCTCATGGGTTGAAACAATATTAATTCCTCCCGAGATTCCGTAGCTTCCAAAAAATTTATGTGAAGCCGGAATATGATTCGTACTGTCTCTCAGATAAGGATATCCGTTACCTAAATTGTAGTTGTAACTAAGATTATAGTAGTTTTCGATATAATAAGAACCCAGAGAGAGATTGGCTCCGTAATATGCCTGGGAACATCCCAAAATTATGGCTCCCGTGCAAACTGCCCTGAAACATTGTTACATGATCGGCACCCTTGTCATTGGCTGATCCGGAAGAAAATATTCCGTTTACATAAACTGCGGATCTTAGGGAATCGATTTTCATCGGTATTACACGATAACTATTTGCACTGGCATTTAGTGGACTTAACAGGTATCCCTGCCTTTCGGGTGTACAGCTACAGTACAGGGAAATCACAAGACAGCCAGCGAAAAATCTGATCATACTTCGTATTGACAGCCAGTGTCGGAGAAAGGATGCCAGTAATTTGTTAAATGTCTCCCTTCAATTTCCAGTCACGTATTCTCTTCGGCCGATTTTTCAAGCTCCTTCAGGATCCTGGTTACATCTTCTTCTGTGCTGGTAAGTTTCGCTTTGCAGATATTGATCAGGATGGCAGCCCTCTTTACTTTTTCGGAAAGCTTGTCTACGGATATCTCGCCTTGTTCAATCTCCAAAACGATTTCCTGTAATTCTTTAAAGGCTTCTGTATAATTTGGTTCCTTACTCATGGATTTCAGGTTTATGGGTTGACTGAACAATACTCGTGAGATTTCCTTCAAAAATAGTTGTGTTGATAATATCGCCCCGTTGAACTTCTTCAAAATTCTTTATAGCTTTTCCGTTCAACAGGGTAATACTGTACCCACGCCGCAGAACATTTTCAGGACTCATATTCTTTATTTGCTGGCGGATATGTTCGAGGCCAGCACCCCTGCTTTTCAATAAAAAATTTGCTGCGCCGGGAATCCGGTTCTGAAACTGGATAAGATCGGCATTCTCATGCCTGAACCGGAAAACTGATTGCTGTAATAATGACCGGGTTTGGAATTTTATATCATTTCGCCTGCGCTGAAGCATATTTGATGTAACGGAACGAAACAATTTTACTTCCGAGCTGAATCTAGTTTTTTGTTCACTGATCAGACGAAGTGATTTATCAATAATCATTTTTCGCGCATTTTCAACCGGGTTACGGAACTCATTAAATTTCTGCAGTAACCATTCAGCCAGTTTGGTCGGTGTGATCGCATTTGAATAAGAAATCATTTCACAAACTGTTTCATTGGTGGAATGACCGATCCCGGTTAGCACCGGCAGTGGAAATTCTGCAATCGCTCTGGCCAGACGATAATCATTATAGCATGACAGGCCAATATCGTCTCCACCGCCTCTTACAATCACTACCAGATCAAAATGATGCCTGACATTACGGATACGCTTTAGCTGGACCATCATGGACGCAACCGCTTTTTCGCCCTGCAGCAATGAAGGAAATAAAAGATGAAAGAAGCGAAAACCCTGTGCGTTAGAACTGATAATTTTTATGAAGTCCGCATAGCCCTTACTGGTTTCTACGGAAATGATGGCGATCCGCTTAGGCAACAGCGCCAGCATAAGCTCTTTATTTTTGTCGAATAGATTTTCATTTTTCAATCTTTGTATCGTTTCCTGTTTTTCCCTTTCCAGATCGCCCAGGGTAAATGATGGGTCAATCTCTGTAATCCGAAGCGCAAGTCCATGCGTCGGATCAAAAGAAATCATGGCCAGAAATAGTATTTTTATACCATCTTTCAATGGTTCTTGCAGCACACGTTGAAACGCCTGGTTGATGACGATGAAATCATCCTTCCAGATCGTAGCCTTCATCTGGGCGAGCACCCTTCCCTCCTGCTTTTCCACCAGGTCAGGAAAGCAATGGCCGGATTGTTTATAATAATTCAGTTTATTCAGTTCAGCCTTGATCCATACCGGGGTTTTATATCTTTCCGTGATGGTTTTCTGAATGCTGCGGGTCACATCCAGGAGAGTGAAAACAGCCTTATTATGATACGTTTCGGGCATTACATTTTTAATATTCGGTAAATTTAATCAATGGATAACAGTTTCAAACGTTTTACCGATGCGCAGGAAAATTCATACGCGAGGGCGTTTTCAGAAATTAAGCAGGGCAGAAAACAAAGCCACTGGATGTGGTTTATTTTTCCACAGATTGCAGGTCTCGGATACAGTGAAACATCGCGGTATTATGCTATAAGAGATTTACAGGAAGCGACCGGCTATTTACAACATCCGGTTCTGGGGCCCCGGCTGATAAATATCTCCGGTGAATTATTGAAGTTGAAAACAAATGATGCCCATCAGGTATTTGGAACACCTGACGATCTCAAATTAAAGTCCTCAATGACTTTATTCTCCAAGATTCCGGAAACAGATCTGGTTTTTAACCTTGTGCTTGAAAAGTTTTTTAACGGAGAAAGAGATATAAAAACATTACAGCTTATCTCTCAAAATTGAGCTGACGTACTGATAACAAAAGTTTGAAAATATGACCCTGTGATAAAAAAATTCAAAACCTTTTCTTTTTCAAATTTTTATTCTATCTGCGACAAACTCTCAAGGAAGGACAAGGATCTGGCTGCTGTCATTGAGCAGTATGGATATCCTCCCATGTGGACAAGGCCAAACAGTTTTGAAACCCTGGTACACTTTATTTTGGAACAACAGGTATCACTGGCCTCAGCCCTTGCAGCCCTCGAGAAGCTCCGTGAAAGGATTGGACAGATAACACCTGAACGATTATTGCAATTGAATGATGCGGACCTAAGGGAATGTTATTTCAGCCGTCAGAAAATTATCTATGTGAAATCCCTGGCAAAAGCGATCATTGACAACCAAATCGATCTGGAGGAAATGAATACTTTGTCTGACGCGCTGGTCCGTGAAAAACTAATAGCATTAAAAGGGATCGGAAACTGGACCATTGATGTATATCTCATGTTTGTTCTGCGACATACGGATATATTTCCCATTGGAGATCTGGCCGTCAGGAATGCGTTCAAGGCGGTAAAAGGTCCCGCAAAAGATTTTTTGAAAGAAGAGATTCTGGATATGGCTGACATCTGGAAACCATACCGTACCATCGCGGCCATGATTCTGTGGCATTACTACCTGAAGACCCGCGTTTCAAATCCCGGAAAAAATAATTTCAGCGGGCCGGTTTAAATGATCCAGTGTACAGTGATTGTATCAAAAGCGCACAATCTGAAATGTTGTCCTATCATAGCAATATGATTATGAATATTTTGAATACAGGCATAGTTTTAGAGACAAATAGCATCACCCTTTTATTTTTCACAGATACTCAATCCGGACAAATCATGTTTAAAAATTATTTCAAAATTGCCTGGCGAAATATACTGCGGAACAAAGTAAACAGCTTTATCAATATAGTGGGATTGGCTATCGGAATGACATGCGTCGTGCTGATAGCAGTCTATGTGCAAGATGAATTGAGCTATGATTCATTTTTCAGGGATGCAAAAAATATTTACCAGGTGAATATGACCGGTACCGACAATGGTGTGCAATTTAGTACCGGTAATACAGCACCTGCTGTCGGACCTACCATGCATAGCTTATACCCGGAAATAGGATCATACAGCAGAATTTATCGTCCCGGAGATGTGATGGTGCGAAATGATGATGGAACAAAAACCGGAGGGTATTATACTGAAAAGCGAATCCTGGCTGTTGACTCTAATTTTCTACAGATTTTTAATTATCAGATATTAAAAGGCGACGCCACCAGTTGCCTCCGGAGTCCAAATTCGGTGGTATTAACAGAGCAAACGGCGAAAAAATATTTTGGCAGTACCGACGCTATCGGAAAGATGCTGCAGTTTGGAACCGATAATAAAGTATTTCTGGTATCAGCGGTATTGAAAAATATCCCGCAGCAATCGTCTTTTCAGTTTGATATGCTTGCACCCATTAATGCGTATAGTGTTGTAAAAAAACGCAGTTGGAACTGGTTCTGGCTGCAGACAAACACATACGTAAAAATGAAGAACCAGCTAAAGGCGGAAGAGATCTCGCGGCTTGAATCAAAATTTCTGGTGATGGCGAAAGAGCACGCATTTCAGAATAAGGAAGACCTGGAGACATTTGCCAAAAAGGGCGGCAAACTGGAATATAAACTTATGCCGTTCACATCAGTTCACCTCTATGCAACGAGGATGGGCGTAACTGCACGTCTGACAACACTCGGCGACATAAAATACATCTATGTATTTTCCATAATTGCCCTGTTCATTATTGTCCTCGCCTGTGTGAATTTTATGAACCTTTCTACAGCGCAATCCGCAAAAAGAGCAAAAGAAGTCGGGATCCGTAAAGTGCTGGGCTCAGTTAAACTTCAACTTATAAGACAATTTTTAACAGAAGCGGTATTGTATAGTCTGATTGCTACTTTCATAGCGATGATCCTTATTGTGTTACTGTTAAAACCATTTAATGATATTACAGGGAAAACGCTTGCGTACAGTTCAATCTTTACAGGTTATATATGGATTTTTGTATTATTCCTGAGTCTTCTGATGGGATTGCTCGCCGGTATTTACCCTGCATTTTATCTCACTTCTTTTCATCCTGTTGACGTTTTAAAAGGCGTCAAGTTGCGGAAAAACAGCTTTGGAAACCTTTTGATCCGAAACGGACTGGTGGTCTTTCAGTTCAGCATTTCAATCGCTCTGATCATTTGCACAACCATTGTCTTTAAACAACTGAAATTTATACAAAGCAAAGACCTGGGTCTGACCAGGGAAAATGTTATTGTGATTTCAAATACAGACAGATTAAAAACCTATGAAGAGTCTTTCAGACAGGAGCTTTTGAAAGAACCTGCCGTTTTAGATGCCGCCATATCAAGCAGCATTCCTACCAGAGTAAATTTTGCTGACGGATATGTGCCGGAACCCTCACAATCCGATAAACCCCTGATAAAGGAAATCGATCTTTCTTCTTTTATAGTTGATAATGATTTTATCCCGACCTATCAGATGGAGGTTTTGCAGGGAAGGAATTTTTCAAAAGAATTTTCCGATTCCGCTTCCGTAATATTAAATGAAACGGCGGCAAAACAGATTGGCTGGAAGGATGCCGTTGGTAAATATCTCGAATATCCTGGTAACAGTCAGAGGTTCAGGGTTGTTGCGGTCGTGAAAGATTTTAATGTGTCTTCGCTGCATGAGGTTATCGAGCCCTTTGCGTTATTTCATAATACGTCCAGAACGTATGATCTGGGTCATTCATATATAACCGTACGATTTCGGGCAACCAATATGAAAGATTATTTGAGGGATCTGGGAAATAAATGGAAGGAATTTGTTCCAGGCACACCCTTCGACTACAGTTTTTTGGACAATGAATTCGATTCCTTATATAAATCTGAACAAGTCATGGGAACCTTATTTGGCATTTTTACTTTCCTTTCTATTTTTGTTGCCTGCCTCGGCCTGTTTGGATTGTCATTGTATACTGTAGAAAGACGAACAAATGAAATAGGCGTCAGGAAGGTATTGGGTGCGTCTGTTCAAAGTATTGTTACACTATTATCACGCGATCTGTTAAAAATGATTTTGATATCGTCCGTCGTTGCATTTCCGGTTGCCTGGCTCGCCATGGCTAGATGGCTGGAGGATTTTGCTTATCGTACAGATATTCGCTGGTGGATATTTTTGCTGGCAGCCTTTTCTGCCGTGATCGTTGCTTTAATGACCGTCAGTTATCAGTCTTTAAAAGCAGCTTTGGCCAATCCCGTAAAATGTTTAAGGTCGGAGTAGGGTTAAAGGAAATCAGTTTTCCCGCTTATCTCCTAAACATTGATCCTAATCGGCGTTTTTTATTTTCCCGAAAAATGGGCAACTGTGCTTTCTTTTAGGTCCGGTGATGGCGTATTGACCGAAATGGGTTGATGCACACGGGATCTGAATTGCTGCAGACTTGTCAGACGGAACTGAATTCCGATAAATCCAATCAGCAATATGGATACAATAATTGAAGAAATTTTTGATTCAGGTTTGCGCAAGCCTTTGATCAGATAGGACGGAACAAATATAAAAGCTCCAATAGCAAGACCTGTAAGCCACATAGTGAGCCACCCCGTTTCAAAATTATTTAACCCCAGATGCAGATTGGAAGATGGTATGCCCAGGCACTTCGACATCATGCAAAGGAAATAGAGGGCGACTGTTAAAGTCCCACTGATATAGATGATCAGGTCATTGCGGGATCTGAGCCCCTTTAGTAAAACCATAAGCACCAGTGGAAGAAAAAGCAGAACAAAACTTGCAAAACCAATGAAGAGAAAAATATCTGTCAAACGGAACAGGAATATCTTTCCGATGGATCCTGCAATAAATCCTACAGCAGTGCAGAGACCGCTAATGATTAGTGCTTTTTTCATGATAAGATTATTTTGATATAGTAAATAATTGGTTTCTATTTCAAGTTCTGACAGTTCATACCGGTAAAAAGTTTTAATTGTCGCCTCGTAAATTTGATGGAAGTCATCACCCTCTTCCATGTTCTCTTCTATAATGATGCAGATATGGTCAAGCAGGTTCAAACGGAGGCTCTCTGTTTTAATTCCACATCTTTCCAGATCCTCCAGGATAAAATCAATATTCTCCTCAGTAATCTGGTACATCTAATTTGTTTTTGCCTTTATATCCAGTAACACAGTCATAGTAGCAATAAAACGGGAGAAATCTTTCAGTTTTTCTTTTGTTGCGGTTTTACCGGCGGCGCTAAGACTATAATACTTACGGATCCGTTTGCCGATATATTCTGTTTGAGTAATAACCAGCTTATCAGATTCCAGTGCATGCAGGGTCGGGTACAGTGAACCTTCAGTGATCTGAATCTCATCTTTGGTTAGTTCCCTGACTTTTTGAGTAATCTCATAACCATACATTTTCCGGTTATCCGACAGCAGCTTCAGGATGATTGTTTTAAGTGTACCTTTTAATAATTCGGGAGAATAGGTCATTGCAAATTTGAAATTTATCCAAATATACATAAGAATCCAATGCATTGCAATTTTTTGTATATAGTTAATTTGACCAATCGGGTATATAAACGTCTATAGCTTTGATTTTCTGATAATTAATCAAATTGAAACAGGGAAAGACTAAAGACTGCCAGAGAAAGAATTATTTTATTTCCAGTATTTTAACCTTGTTCATTGAATTGGCGAATGCAGAAAACTTGCTGATCATTGCATTTTCGCTTGAAATGCTACCGGAAGCGGGACGTCGTTTGGGCTTCGTTTTATTGTTTTTGCCTTTATAGTAAAGAAACATTTTATGGGGGATAATCACTTTTAGTTTGTTGAAATCATTACTGTCAATTATAAACCTGTAAAGCCTTCCTTTAAATTCGCTTCCACCAACAGTAACCTGGTCCTCTGTACTGCCGTAGCTCACAGATTTTAAAACAGAATCTTTACCCGAAGTCAGCAAAACCGTTACACTCATATCATTACCTGCGAGCGCTTCATAACTTTTATTACCGATTCCTACCGGAAACGAAAGTCCCAGTATGTACTCCGGTTTTTTTTCTTTTGTGAACATGATACCAATGGAACCATAAATACCATCATCAATCATCGTTTGCGGAAAATACAATATCGTAACCCCATCCCTTCCCGACGTATCATCACCCGACCCACGCTGATATTCAAACAGATCTTCGGATACATACGTAACGTTCCATTTATTAAAATATGTTTTTGTAACAACATGTTCCTTATTATCCTGGCCAATGAGTGGTCCGGATAACAGGATTGAAAAAAAATACAGCCAAAATAATTTCATATTAAATACCGCTATCCATTTCCTGAGGCAAACTTTACCTGGTTTGCAATATAAGCGGATACTAAAATTACAACCATTCCGAAGATTTGAAAGAAACTGATTCTTTCATCCGCAATTAAGTATCCGAGCAGGACGGCAATGACCGGATTGACATAAGCATAAGTACCTACAACTGCTGCGGGGCGCCTCGCGAGTAACCAGTACAATGCGACCAACGCAACGATGGATCCCGCTATAGCCAGATATAAAACAGCAGTCCATGCTTTCCAGGGCACAGACCGATAATCAAAATTTTCCCATTCACCGGCAACGGCTGAAATGATAACGCAGCAGATCATCCCTCCCAACAGTTGCCACCCTACATTGGCATACAGCGATCCGCTTTTGTTGTGATATTTATAATACAATGAACCGGCAGCCCAGCAAAAACAAGCTGCGATAGTAATAGCTGATGCCAGCACGGTGATAAAACCTGTATGAGATGCTGAAGCCGCCGCCGGACTTATAAATAATATCACGATTCCTACAATACCAAGGGTAATACTGAGAATTGTCAATTTACTTTTCCCGTAGTTAGCCCAATTCCTCTTATCCGCAATAATATAACAGATCGGTAACAAAAAATTAAACACAGCCGTCAATCCGGATGAAATATATTTTTCCGCCCAAAATGCAGTGGCTTGTCCAAAGGTCATTATGAAAGCACCGAGTACAATATTTTGACCAATATTTGTCGAAAATATCGACTCGCGCCTGATCAGGCAGAACATTAATAACAAACCACCTGCGATGAAATATCGCAGTGAAGCCATGATATAAGGTGGTATATATTCGATTCCGATTTTTATCGCCAGATATGTAGTACCCCAGATAATATAAATCGCAGCAAAAGCCAGCCAAAGACGAAGATCTTTTTTCAAATGTTGGTTTTAGTCAGTCAAAACTAGTAGAATTCCAGGATGCTTCCGTAACTCCCCTTAAAAACCGAAATGGGAAAATTTCGGAGTTTATCCTCGCGGGAAAGCAAAAAGCAAATGATGATCCCCTTTCAAATTAATCTTCATAATTTAAAACCGTGAAATCATCCTGCATGAAAAGATTCTCTTCAATATTGATCGTACTATTTTTAGCAAATGTTTGTTTTGCTCAATCTGTCGGAGAGCAAAACGCAAAATGATACCATCTGTTATTCCAGATTAATGGAAGTTAAATTACTGACCTATTAACAGGTGAAAAATCTGACCGATATCTTATATAACTATGGGTATAGTTTGAATACTAATATTAGGACCATAACTGATTGTTACAACCCGAGAAATGCCATAATCTTTCTGGATAAAAATGGAAAAGCCTTTGAATTTATCTAAATCTGCTTCGAATGCCGAAGAATCGAAGAAAGTTCAGCAAGGATTTCAATCGGCCAGCATTGCGATCAGAAAGATAGGCTGAAAGATTTTTTCAGAAATATCCGTTATAGATTATGGAACCAGATAGATCGATAATTATAACCACTAATCACCAGTCTGCGGTTATACTTCAAAATGGACTATAACTATAAGGGAATAAGATGGTTATGAATTAAATTTGAATTAAAACCAGAAGTCTCTGGCTGTCCATTTTAGAGACTTCCTGAACCTGAATCCTCCAGAGCTATGGGGACAAAATATTGATCCTCATTCATGGTAATACTTAACAGTCTTTGGCGTTATATATGAAATCCCTACCCATGAAAAAGATCCTCTTCCTGCTATTGATTTTTTGCAAATCATCTCTTTCATTTTCCCAGTCACCCAAGCCGGCTTATAAGGTTGTACCAGTCGTAACCAGCCATTCTTTCTACTTAAAGGGGGGGTCCCGGGCCCTGGTCGGTAATAGCTCAAGGCAGGTATTGCCAATCGAATTGCCTGCCAACACCGTTGAGTGGTATTATACAATTACGACCACTAATAACAGGAAGCAATCTTTAAACAGCGATCTGACGCAGCAACTGGATAAGTTATTGGCTTCTGATCCTGGAATCACTTTCAGCACTTTATCAGCCATCTCGGTACCCGGCGGATCCGGAATCTGCGATGTGTATTTGATGACCAATCCCAATGAAGTAAATAAGTATGTCAATAAAAAACCCGCAGCCAGTTTCCTGATGAATGACTCACGCCAGAATTATATTTCGGGGGCAATTCAGGTAAAGGATTTTCTCTATGGATCCTGTTTCCTGGTCCTGCGAAATCCAAGTGCCTCTCAGGGACTTAATGTCACTGTTGAAGTAACAGCCATCGCTTTGACAACAGGGGCTGGCAGCAGTACGGCGATGCAATAAACTCCATATATCTCCCAGTACTGATTCTACATTTAAGGACAAAAATGCAAATTATTGAGTGACCATCCGGCTGGCGAACAAAGAATTGAGGAATTGAAAAAAGTTATTTCGGAAGCGATGAAAAATTACGAAGGGTCAAAACACTGCTATAAGTGTGGAAGACTGGAAGTAATAGTTTTGGAAATTCTACTTTCAGTCTTCCAGCCTTCCAGTCTGGTATTATCGAGTTTTTTCTGCTGAAGACTTACTGAGTCCCTTAGCCAGTTCCTGTATCCCGTCAGTGGTTTTATCTTTCATATCACGGATATTTCCTTTGATCTTTTTCAAAATTTCCGACCCCATGTCAGGAATCGCTATAGTACATATTGCTAAACCGATCAGAACAATCCTGAATACCCTTTTCATAGCTAACTAAGATAACATTTTGATCATATTGGGAACGGTGAACCCTTTTATTGTTATCAACAACCTTTCCCCCGTTTTTGAAGCAAAAAAAGAGCCGGTTCTGTGTATTCCACGGGAAATATTGGGAAAATATCTCCATGTTTAATTTTATCGAGGAAATCCGAAAAATTATTCCAGACATAAGATCGGAAGATCCTTTCTCATATTTTTTGTGTTTTTCTAAGTTTAACCTACTTTTACTAAATAATTTAGTATTAAAGCCTGCGTGCAAAGTCATTGTTTTACAGGGTTGGGATTATATATTACAATTACTGGTGTGCATCCTGATTGTACTGGTGTGTATCCTGAATGATTTAGTTCTGTCAGTAGTTGAGCCCTGGCATTTTTATGCCGGGGTTATTTAGTTATCCACGAAGGTAAAGGCCGGGGCAAGGCCTAAAATCGAACCAAGATTTAATTTTACCTCCAAATACAAAATTGATTGTCGTCAAATGGATACATAGTATCATTTGGATGTTTTTCAATTTGATTATTTTTTATCTGTATTACGAAGTAATAGCCAATAAGATTGATCTTTGAGCTTACCCACGATGTTGATACAGGCCAAGAATATTTCCTGAAAGATCCTGAAACCAGGCTGTAATTTCCGGAGCATCCAAACCAAGCGGACGTACAATCGTTCCTCCCCTTTCAATTATTTTCTTCATCGTTATTTCAATATCATCTACCATGATGTGCACGAGCATGCCGATTTCTGATGAAGGTTTTCGGTCTGTACGCCAGGTACCACTCACTTCATTCACGCCGTCATCAAAGGCAGTAGATCCATCGCTGCGCCGGCGTACTTTCCAGTCAAATACCGCCTGATAAAATAAACTGGATTCATCGATGTCGCGGGAAGGCAGTTCCAGGTAACAGATTTTTCCATTTCCGTAATGTGGCTCTTCATTGTTTGTCATAAATCTTTTTTTTCAAGCTGAAAAATTTCTTCAACAGATTTTCCAAACACACGCGCAATTTTTAATGCGAGTAGTGTCGACGGAATATATTTATTGCTTTCAATTGAATTGATCGTTTGTCTGGACACCCCTACCTGATCAGCGAGTTCGGCCTGGGTTAGTTTCCTGATTGCACGTTCCACATGCAGATTATTTTTCATAAACGGGTATCAGAATCATTTGATTTTGCAGAACGATTCAACCGGTAGATCACCCATTGAAAACGCAGGATGAAAAACAGCAAGGGCAGCCATATGTTAAGCATCAATATATGATTGGATTCGCTGCCATTGATAATGATCAGACTAATAAGCAGGATCGCATAGTTCAGGTAAATGGCCCACCGAAGAGAATCGAGCCGTAGCTGGATGATCTGTTCATCTTCCACCCGTTCCCGGGAAAAAGCGACGAGGAAAAGTCCGACCAGCACCATAAGTGTTGTACCAATGAAAAAAAGATGCGGCGCTGAAAATAAAAAATCAGTTGAGCCGGACGATGACAGATGCCGGTCATAGCCATATGGATAGAAATGGTCCCAAAGCAATTTGATCGGGATATGTATAAGGATCAGGCCGATACCGAAAAAACGGCTGTTATAAGGAAACAGGTATTTTGCTTGCATTTTGTCAAGTTTGCAATACTAAATGTAAAGAATACTTTACATATTATCCAAATATTTTTCTAAAAACTCCTGAGCAGCCAATGAATATTCAAAAACTTTTGACTATTTAAATACAGACTGCAAAAAAGATTTCATTTCTTCCCAGGAGGCAAGATCCGCGGCGGCATTATAAGCAATGGGCATTTTGAATTTTTGACCGAGTGCAGTTGCCTCCGGATTCGTATACGCATGCATTGCGCCGGGATAACTTATGAAAGTATAATCCGCGCCTATGGAATCCATATTTTTCCGGAAAGCTGTCTGATCGGGCTCGGGCACCAGAGCATCATCAGCATCCTGACAAATTAAAATCTTTGCCTTAAGAAGATTTTTTTTTGCTTCAACTCCAACTAGTCGTCCGTGAAAACTTACGGCAGCTTTAAGCGGCGCACCAAGTTTTGCTGCATTCACAGCAACGTAGCCGCCGAAACAATATCCCATGGCTGCAATTTTCAAAAGGTCCGCCTGCGGGAATCCGGCGACGAATGCGATGGCATCTTCAATGGGTTTCAACGTGTTTTCTGGTTGCGAGTAATATCGCATCGTCATTGCTCTGGCTTCCTCAGGATTATGGGCCAGTTTCCCATCCCCAAAAAGATCAGCAGCAAAAGCAAAATATCCAAGTGCGGCAATCTGTCTGGCACGTGACCGGGCGTATTCGTTCAGACCCCACCATTCATGAACGATGATTACAACAGGAAGACTTCCCTCCTTCTTCACATTGAAAGCAACATACCCCTTGCACAGACGGTTTTCAGAATAATAATTCACTTCTTCTGTCTGAATGGACGAATCTGCACCGGCGTCTTTGATATGCATGGGATATTATTTATGAATCATTCTCAAGCTAAGGAAATGTCTTTGGAATGATCCTTAAAACCTCTGCATAAAAATTTGGAGTTCAGTAATCATCAGATAACGGACATGGTCTTTAATCTCAATTGTGAGAATGAACATAAATCTGATTCCCTTCGGAGTCCTGAAAAATAGCCATAAATCCAAGCTCAGGATTGATCGCCGTTTTAGGTAAAATGATTTTACCTCCCGCCGACGACACGCGGTCCAACACCGTGTTCAGGTCCTGCCCTCCGTTGAGATAAACTTTTAATCCCTGCACAGAAGGAACATAAGTTTCACCCTGAACGATGGCTGCGCCAACCCCTCCTTTCTCCTGGTCGAAAAGTAAGAAGCCCATACGCAGCGGGCCCATCATCATTTCCGGCATTTCAAAATCATAGATTTTACTATAAAATGATTTCGCCCGGTCAAAATTTAATACCGGAATCTCTACCCAGTTTACTGCGTTCTGAAACATTTCCATGATTTGGTTTTTATGTTGATTAATCAGTGAATACTTTTTATAAAATCTGATATTTCACGATTTGTAAGCGATGGATTGTCTTTCCACACACAGGTCGCAGTTCCCTTAATATCTTTTATTCGTATCAGGCTGTTCATCTTTGTGGCCCGGTCCCAGATATTGACGAATTGCGGCAAAACATAATTATTAATCGGATTTTGCAATACAGCAGAATTGAAAGTTGGCCGGAGTACCAGAACCGGACATTGTACTTTATCCAATTCCAGCGTTATGTCAGATGCAAAAAATTCCATCAGGTAGCGGATCATAACCGGCAACGGCACAGAGGCAGCCTGATTCCACAATACAAGCCCTTTTTTCTTATCCAGCGAATAAATTTCAGGCAGATAATTTCCGTCGTCAAAATCTTTCCTGCTGATACTTTTAAACCACTGGAGTGCCGTAAACCGGTCAATATAATCAATGCTATTTTTCAACGGATATTCTTTCGGAACGCCTTGCTGGATCAGAATAAATTTTGCGGGACCTCCCATTACTACGATCCCGCTGACCAGTTCTGGATGATCAATACCCAGCCTGAGAGCCAATTGCGTTCCCTGAACAAAATAACCGGCGACAAGCGGCCGGTTCAGCTTTTCGCTTTGGATGAGTTTGATGATACCCGCCTCCACCCCTCTGTTCCAGTATTGCAATCCATAACTGCTATCAGATATTGGCATCGCAGCAGCCTTTGTATTACCAAATCCGGGGATCGTGATGGCATACATCGTAAAGTTTTTCTCATTTTCATTTATGAAATCTTCAAAAACCGAAGCGTCCAGACCCAGACCAGGAATGAGGATCAGATTCCGGTTCCCGAATCCCCTTTTTGTAAAGGACGGAATCGCCCCCCATTCAGATGACGGGTATCCCGCTGGTAATATCAGATTATCGATTTTTGCAGATGAATTCCGGATCGTCTGAGCACCAGCTTTGCAGAAGATTAAAAAGAATATGCTGATGAGAAAATAGCGGATACTCTTCATGTTGATGATATAATCCGCAATCTATGAGCACAACCCGGGTGAATCGTACTGTTTTATAAAACAGCACTCCTTTTATTATTCTGATTTGTAGGAAGAGGGGCTTTTACCGGTTATTTTTTTGAAGGCAGTATTGAAAGATGACTTACTGTTAAAGCCCACGTCCAGGGCGATGCCGAAAATGGAATAAGAAGCATATTTATGGTCCTTCAGTCTTTTGATGAACTCGGCTACCCTGAGCTCATTGATATAATCTGTATAAGATCTTCCCATTTTCTCATTGATCAGTTTGGAAACCTGGTGCGGAGGTAATCCGATCTCTTTTGACAATTCAGCTAGTTTTAATTCTGGATTGGTGAAGATTTTATTTTTTTCCATCAGCGATTCCAGCTTGCTGATATATTTTTCTCCATCGGTGCCAATAAACGGCATATAGGATTTGTACTTCTTTTCAAAATCCGGGCTGATCAGCACCGGATCCAGCACTAGTTTATACGCTATGAAATATATCACGGCAGACATGATCATCGTATAGATATAATTCGTAACCGGAATATAATGTCCCTTTACCAGGATCAAAATATATAGAGAACTAACCGTTATCAGGAACAGAAAAAAACAAAAACTCAGTTGCCTGATCCATGTGATCCGCTTAGTTGCGGAAACTACAAAACGGGTATTGGCAAAATCCCGGACTGCAGCCTGAATCCATCGCCAGGTTATCAGCAGATAAATAAGCAGGTGGACATCTTG